>ERZ1370068.3192-contig-231_pt1 | contig 55061 bp, 86 predicted proteins | sample MGYA00561227_ERZ1370068 | MGnify/ENA primary metagenome ERZ1370068 (study PRJEB38410, sample SAMEA6850437) | metagenome | study: Metagenomic assessment of the ecological functions of the soil: analysis of the soil microbiota associated with the... | reverse complement strand
AAGTTAATACTTAAAGGGTAAAATGCCTTCTGGGAGTGCCACTCCCTCTCAAACAGACTCCCCCAATATGTAGGATAAAAAGCTTAAGAAATATAAAAGAAAAACAACCATTATTAACATCGTGCAATAAATATTTACTGATTCAAGCCTGGGTGAAAACAATGGTTCCCACCACAGAGCTTCTTGTGTATATAAAAGGTGAATCAGTCAAAGGTTCCAGTCAGACACCTCCTGACAGCTGCCGTAGAAAAAAGGCTTTTCATTTCACCAAGGCTTGAGATCCTTGTGGGCTGAAAGCAATCCCAGCCTCCCCTCCTATTACAGTAAGGCAAAGCTAAGACGACGACAATCGCCTTCACACACGCGAATTTTATAGGTAACTTCGAAGGTTTCTGGAGTTCATCAGCACGCGCCTCATTGGAGCGGCTTATCTGACGCACGTTGCCACTGATCACGCGCATTACTCTCGTCAAATCGAAACGTGTAATTGCTGCCACCGACACTTTTCGTCGTCTCCCGCAGAGCAACCTGATTTTCCACTTACGACCTTCGAACCTGGAAATTCCTCATTCGCGGGCTTTCGATTCAACGTTTGCCACCAGCGAAAACATTCACCAGTTAAGCGCAAGATTGCGCCGTCCAGTCTTCGCCTCGAAACCGGATCTCGACGACAGCGCCGGTCCGGTCCCGGCGAAAAAGCTTGATGCTCCCGTCGCGCGATTTCACTCGACCATTCCCCTCGGTAATTTGTTCAGCCACGGGAGATTCGCGGAAGTTGCAATGATAAGTTTTGGCTTCTTTTACCCCCGTCGAGAAATTCGCGCATGTGCCGGAATCGCCGGAATGATGCTGACCTTTGATCAAGATGTCGCGCCTTCAAATCGTCGCCGCTTCCCCAGCAGAGCTTTCACACCCTGCCTCCGGCCCCGGCGCACAGATCTCGAAGAGCACACGTATTTGCGCCGTTGCACAGCATACATCGCAAGAAAGGTGGAAAGGTAAGTTTCATTAATGATCAGCTGCGCAATCAGCGGCGCGTCGTCGGTCAGATCGGATCGACGATGCCCGGTGGCGGATAGCGGACTCTTCGCGTGCAACATCGTGCGTCCGAGCAAGAGCCAATCGCCCCCTGAAATAGCAGCTCGCGGCTCCGGTCTCCCGGGCGCATCCCGCAAACTGTGGCGCTGCGCGCCTGAAACGAACCCTCGAGTCGATTATCGTAAATTTCCTGCGGAGCAAAGTCCTCATGATAGTTTCGGAGGGCCGCGTCGGATATGGTGTGTGTGTGTGTGTGTGTGTGTGTGTCACACTAAGGCTGCCACATGTGCTGCGCCTCCGTGGGTCAACCGTACCCCTTTCGAAGGCGATCGGACACCACGGCTGTGGAGGAGTGATTTCAGGGTCCGCTCGTGGCTGCGTTCGCCACCGCAATCGATAACAATCCAGTCGTAGCCATTGGCGCGGATGTGCGCGGCCCCGCCGCCTGTTCCCTTTCAACATCCAGAACGGTGATCATGTGATCGGCGTGTGCGATTCCAGGTGAAGCGCGGCAGGTAAAAAAGATGTCCCGCCGGCAGCAGGGCAAAGAAATGGACCAGGCCGAGCATGACATGCGATATCAGCCAATTGGCATTGTTGAAAATACATCGACAGCCCGGATGAAATCGGCGCGGCGATGAGCGACAACATCGCAAGCGCCAAAACGCGAGCTGCGCGCGATCGGGCAACTTTTCACCACAAGGTTGGCGATGAGTGAGACGGGCGTGATGAGGTAAAAAATACCAGGTAGATCAGCGGCAGCGAACCAATCCAGCGCGGCGAGCGAAACGGGATGCACCACGCGTGAGCGCGTCCGGCCTTGATTCTGAATCGCCGTGCGCGCGACTCAACAGAGCACGCGGCAGGAAAGGATCGGGCGCAGCGACTCGTCCAAAGCGAACAAACATGGGGTCGGCCAGAAGCACGATTGCAGCCTCTTACCACCGCGAAGGAGAGCTGAAATCCGCTGGTAAAAAGTTGGTTCTGAATCGAAAAGCAAGATCAGGAATGCCGCGGCAGCCAGCTGTTTAGAGCGAGAACTTTTCGATCGAAGAAAATGCCGCCGAGCAGAAGCGCAAGCCATGACAGCGGCGCACACTTGCCGTGTGCAAGCCGGTAATGGCGGCGTAGAAGAAGAGTACAAAGTGAATGATCGTAACCTGTCGCGGTTTTGCGCGGCAGACGCAACACCATCGCAACCGTCCAGAGCAATCGAGCGACGATGCCAACGTGCAGACCGGCAACGGCAAAAGATGGAGTGTACCGGTTTGTTGGAACGGTTCTTCTCGTGGATATCATCGCGTGTTCGATGACGAAGCCTGGGCGGTTCCGCAAATTAGCCCGACCACGTCCGGCGAGTTTTCGATGTCCCGGCTATGATGCGCTGCATCCATTCGCGCTTAAGTGCGCTGCACGCACGCAGCATGGAGAATCATGCCCGGCGCCAGAATCCGACCACCTGGTAGCGAACGATAAACAAGAGAGACTCTTCACATCGCGTCGCGCCAGATACGCACGCATGTCGGAATTCGCCCGGATTTTTGCGTGGCACCTCGATCGGCTGAACTGTTCCAAAAGCGCAAAGTTCGTCGCCGATGTCATTGGTCGGCCCCGCCAACGCGAACAAAAAACGGTCGCGTTCGGTCCGAATATCCCGGTCCCACTTCACTCCGCGCCGCAGCACAATTTCAGGAGAAAAGTGGCGTTTCCATTCGCCTCGATTTTTGGCTCAGCTGGGCCAGACTGATGCCGGTCACATTTGCCGGGCGCGGCTGTTGACCAAAGCGAGTCGCGCGAGCGCGTCCGCAGGCGTGTTATGGATGCGCGCGCTATGGAGCACGAAAAATGTCGCGCCGACGACGGCAAAGACCAATGGCGCGAAACGCCAGCGCAATGCTGCTAGTGCGCCGGCATTCGCGATAATAAGAAAATCGAGACGGCGATCGCCGGAAAACAATCGGCGACAACGATGCCGATGATCATGCAGCCCGCGACCAGACCGACAAATGGCTGCCGCATCAGGCCGTGGTCAGCGTTAATCGAAGTCACGACGGTGAGATCAAGTTTGACGTCGTGGGACTCGAGGGGAAGCGATTTGACGATACTGAAAACGAAACGCGATGCCAATCTTGATCGCAAGCGCGGCGCGATGCGCGAGGAAGCGGTCGAAAACCAAACCCAAGGCGTCCCATCCCCGCGCCGCTGCGCGTAAATGCGATTCCGGACAAGCAACGCGATCGATCGGACCGAATATCGCTACGTCATGCTGACCGCGCGCCGTTGGCAAAATGGCAATGATTCAAAGCCGCCGCGCCGCTGCGAAATCCGAGATCAACGCGTGTAATTCCGGCTCGTATTTAAACGGCTCGAACACAACCACCACGCGAGCTTGCTTCCAGACCGGCAATTCCAGCACGTCGATTGCAGATTTGTGGTGGAACGACCGCGCCGGTTCTTCCGGATCCAAAGCCTGCAGCTCCTCCCTGCATTCGCGCACGCAGCGGTTTCGATTCCTCTTTGTTCATCGCGGCAATAGTTTTTGCGCTGTGCCGATCTGAGCTTATATGGTTCCAAGCGGGTGCCGGATTCCTTTCAAAAACGCGGGTGGTGCGACAGGCCGCCGCGGATGGCGCGACGACGAAAATCGACGCGCGTGACCCTGCCGGGGAGCTGACCGGCATCGGCGGAATTTTTGGCCGAAGTCCTCATTCCGTCTGCCTTTACCAAACGTTCCGGCGAAAGGACTAGTCCCCGCGTTTTCCCAAAAATCCGGGCCGGGCTTCGACTTTGCATTACCTGGATTGGGCGTCGCCTCGTTTCTCATTCAGACTCACGATCGCAATATTTCGGTCGATCCGGAACTGGGCGAAATGGCTGAAGGTGATCAAGCGGTTGAAGCAGCCGGGAATCGAACCGCATCATTTTTGCCGGAAATCGATCTGGTGCCGGTAACGCACGCCCATTTCGATCATCTGGACCGGCGCAACCTTTGCGGCGAGTTGCTCTCTGATCACCCCATCGCCGTGCCGGTCGGTCGGTCGTCGGCACGCTCGTTCACGACCTCGGATTCCGCAGCGTGCACGAGCTGACTACTGGCAGAGCGTGCCCCTGGACGGCCTGCAATATCTCGCTCACGCCCTGCCATCACTGGGGGCGCGCGGTTTCTTTGCAAAGCCGATCTCCATCGCGGATTTGGCGGCGCCTTGGTAAGATCCAGCGCCAATGGCCGCTCGATTTTTCACTGCGGCGACAGCGCTTACTTCCCGACGGGTCTAAGGAAATCGGCGAACGGCATGACATCGAAATCGCGCTGCTCCCTGATCGGCGCCTATGATCCGTCCGAGGGCGAGAATGTGCACATGAATCCCGAGGAAGCGCGGTGCAGGCTTTCTCGAATTGCACGCGAAAACTGGTGCCGATGCACTACGGCACGTTTCGCCCGCCACGCAGCCGTTAGATGAGCCGCTCACTCGCCTCGCTCGCACGCGCACAACAGTGCCGGGCATCCATCGACGACGTCCCGGGTGATGACGGAGCGGCCAGCCGGTTGTGCTTAGTGCAATCTGTGCACTCGGTGATCAGTGGAATGGTGAACGTGACTAATCACTATTCACCAGTCACCAGTCACCTGCCGCAACACGCTTCGGCGCCTCGTCGCCGCGGCGCTCCCGATAATCCTCGGCCCTCCTTCTTCTCGCACACGATCCGCCGCGTTTTTTGAACGTGACGACCACGAAATCTCAGTCCTCACCGGTCTTCGCCGATATGGCGCGCGCATGGAATGACGGTGGGTTCCCACTCCTCAGTCCTTACTCGTCGCGGTTCTGCGGAAACTCCTCGTCCGGCGAATTTCAATACGGGGTTTTTCGATTTTCATTAACGGACCGATAGCTTCGCGTATCGGAAATTGCCTCAACCTTCCCGCAACAAAGGCGGCCGCAGTTTCCATCGCCCATCTGGCCGTGCTCAGCGCCGGTGCCTTCTGCTCGCGCGTGACCGGTAACCATTCTACCCCACTGTCGATCTTGATCGCGCTGGTCGCTTCGCCTTGCCAACGGCTGGATTATTTGCTGGGGTGCAGCGACTGGTTTGGCGCACTCGGCGCATCTCACCTGGCTGCCATGTGGCGTGGGTGGGCTGCGTGAGCGGGCCGTCAATCACTGCGCGTTCGCGATGTGCGTTTCCTCTTGGCCGGCTCCATCTGTTTACTCTGCTCATTACGGGCGTGATTTCCTCTACACCGTTTTGATGTTGGCGCTGATCCCAGCGTGGCTGGACGCTGCGCAGCCTTCTTTGAGGTAGGACGATTGACCTGGATCGCCCAAATGGGATCGGGCCCTCGGTCAACCGCCCCCATCTCAATCGGCTAAGACCGAATTTGGCCGCTGTTTGCTCGGCGTGATTCTCGGTCTCGGTCTTGCCGCGCCGGCGTGGTCTGCCGTTGGCTCGATTACGTCCACGGTTCCGCACGACAGTCGCTCGATCCCGCCGCCCACTGGCAATGGCTCGTTCCCGGAAAGCGTGGCCGGGGCTGATTCTGGCCCCCATGGACCGTAAAAATTGGTCCTTCAACTTTTCAACTCAAGCTCGAGCCACATCGTGCGGCTGAACTGGCGTGTGGCTTGATCGCACCAGCGGCGCTGCTCGCCGGCTTGGTCGTCAACAGCCGCGCCCTTCTGGAAAAAGATCGGCTGGGAACTGGCTCTTCTGCTTGCTGTTTTCATCCTCCGCCATGGTCCCCACTGCCGGCGTTTTTCGTTGGAGTCTCCGCCGGCTCCCACTCTTCCATCTCGTCCTCGCCCTGCTGCCGCCGAAGCCCTCGCATCGCTCTCGCAAAACAACGACGTTTCGCCGCCTTCCTCCTCCTCATACTCCTCACCTTGCTCATCAGCATCGTCGCAAAACACGCGGCGAACATCTCTTCCCACTCGCCTGATTTACCTCGGTCTCGCGCTTCGTCTCGCTAATCGTCGAATCGACAGAATCGGATTTGGCGCGCGCATGGACACCGACAGCGATCACCCTCATCGCGCTTCTCACAACTTTTTTCTGCATTCCAACAAGTTGCGGCGTTCCGAAGCACAACTCTTGCCGCAATCCTTGTTAGAATCCCACCCAACTTTGATCCGCGTACGTCTTCGCCTCAGCATCTATCCACCGCCGGAGACACTTTTATCGCACGGAAACAAAACCCGCGCCGATTGGACAAAACCGTTCTCCTCGTCCCGGCAGCATTTCGATGTGGGCCGGCTCTGCGTTTCGTTAACGGCTACAGCCCGATCCGACCTCGCCGGCGTCGCCCAGCGAAATGCAGCTATCAGCGCCATTCATGGCGAAGTCGATCCGAACCTGGCCGAATGGGCTCCCGCAGCATCAAGCAAACGACGACGGCTCGCTGCTGCAACGCATCGGCATTGACGGGATTGTGGTGGCGCGAAGGAATCTCACCTCCGCTCCGCAGCCACCCAGCGCAATGGCAAAGCTAGTGACATGAGAACGATGAGGGGCCGTGTTTTTCATCGCGCTGTGGGCCAACCAATGCCAGTCGTCCGTTCAGTAAACTTCTTCGGCAAGAATGTCCATCGCAAGGATCACCGACATCGCCGCAGGACGAAATTGTCAGTGAGCGTCTCCGCCGATGTTCCGCGCGGCGAACATCCCCGCAAGCATTGATCGCATTCTCGCGTCCGTTCTTCTTCCAGGTTATCGCGCACGAATCAATGGGAGCAAGCCTGGCGGTCTTTTTCAGAAGCGCAACTCCGATCCCGCTGGTCGAAATTCCCGTGGCAGGAATGCACGGCATACCTCACACTCTTTACCGGCCCAATTGGCTCATTTACGGCGGGGCCATTGCCATCGCATCCGGTGCCATCTGGATCATTCTGCGCCGACTTTCGTGCTAAAGTTGTGCACAGGCAGGGGCGATTGGCTGCAATCGCCCTCGGGCGGTTCGTGAGCCAGCCCTACCGAAAATTGCCACGGTGAAACCGCTACGCCCGACGTAAAAATTCCCGACGGCGTACCTACGCCTTGACCTGTGGTGGTAACGCCCGCAAACTGATCCTTCGCGTGAGATGATCTTCGACGCTTGCTTAGCAGCAACGTGACGTGCCCAGCGTTTTGTTCAACTTTCCACCCGTGGCGACGCCACCTTCACTGTAGCAACGAGAACTCCATTCTTTCCGAGCGAACCAATGTTCTAACAATCGCACGGCTGGTGTTGCTGATCCTGATCGCTGGGATGCCGAGGCTTCCATTGCCGCGCCAGATCGGCATTGAAAACGTGCCCGAAGATCGCAGCCGCGGGACTACGGCGCCGCGGCGCCGCCCCCGGTTCGGAATGACAAAGCGAAGTAATTGAATCATCGCCGATCACGTGATCGTGATCCACCTCGTTGCGGAGCGCGGGACCGGCCACAGCCTGACCACTTTCATGTAACGCAGTCCATCTTCGAAGGTCGGATAAATGGCCGGGTCGTGACCAGCCTGCTTTCACGGGCATCGAGGGGGTCGTTTTCCAGCCGTTCCATCCTGCGGGCGAGTTCTTTTCGGCACTTCTTCACTTCCGCCAATGCGCGGTCCCCCACGCGCCCGGCTTTGATCACATCGGCGGTAAAATCGTAAACTGCGGGTTCCGGCAGAGCCGTAGACTTCCAGCTTGTCGCCGGTGGCGTGCGCGTGGATGCCGCTGGAATCCCGCTGCACGCCTTCCGGGCCGTTGGCGAAATGGCACAGCACCGAAAGCGCATCAGGAATGATGACGTTGTAGCCTCTCCTCTGTCCGGATACAAAATTTTCCCGCGCGCAACACAAGCCATCGATGTCGCCGAGCCAGCGCTGCAACACTTCCACGTAAATTCCGAGCGTCAGCACGTTGAGTCCGCTGATCTCGATCTTCTGCCGCCAGTGCGCCGGCGCTTCCGGGTTCAAATAGACTGCCAGTGAAACTTTGCAGGCGTCGACAGCATGCAGTTTGCCCGATGAAATTTTCGGCGAGCAGTTTTTCTACAACCAGATCGGCGCGCATCCTGAACGGCGGCGGACATAGCATCGTCACCAGCTCGGGAAAACGTTTCGTGGTCGCCAGCATTTCCTCGGCTTCGGCGCGATCCATCGACATCCGCGCCTGGCAAAAACGTGTTTACCGGCCTCGAGCGCGGAAATGGTCACCGCCGAATGCGTGTAGGGCGGTGTGCCGATCCAGACGACGTCGATATCTGGCACGGCGACGAGATCGGGCCAATTCGCCATCGGGACGGCGCCGGGCAATGTTTTCGCTGACAAAATTTTTCGCGGCTCGTAGTAGAATTGAAACCGCCACGATTTCGATGTCACGGCGTGCGTTTTGAGCCGCGGGCAAATGCCGGGTGCTGCACGATATTCCACCGGCACCGACGATGCCGATTCGCAACTTGCGGTTGCCGTTCTCGACTCATTGTTCGATTCCTCAGAAGAACACCATGCAACCACATAGGCATCCTGTTCGACGTCAGACATTTTGGCATACCGAGCCGGACTGGCGTTTTCGATGTCCGGTGCTGACGAAGAATCGCTTGACCGGCGCAGGTGCGCATCGCACCTTACGCCCCCATCTCAACCGGCGATTGAGTCCACGCGCCCTTCCGCTCATATGTCGAAGATTTGCAGTATCACCGGATCTCTGCGTCACGCGCGGCAGCGTCATCCACCGGCGCGGTATGGCCAAGAAAAAAGGTGGCGTCGGGCGGCACGTGACCAAGAACGTGTGGCGCGCATATTTCACCCCCAACCTGCACGAGCACCGCATCTGGGTGCCGGAGACTCAAGAAGTTCGTCCGTATTCGGGCGACCGCGCGCGTGGCTCAAGACCATCAACAAGAACGGAGCATATCGCGCGTTGAAAAAAAGGCCGTGCCTCATCGCGGCTTGAAGATGGGGAATCGGCGGGAAGGTCAGGCGCAATGCAGTTGACCACACCGAAATGCGAAACTTCTACCGCGCCACGCGTGACAGGCGCGAGTTTGCATCATTGGGGGCTGCAGCCTCACCATTTCCCTCTGATCTGGCTGGACTGGTTGATCTCCGCGAACACGAAAAAGATTTCCCGTCGGCAACCTCCAATAACGGCCAACGGTTCGAGACTCTCACGTCATTTACGGCGAACCGCAGAAAGGCTTTAACGTCGAGCCGAACGGCGCAAACCGCCCATCTGGGAAAAATCGAGATCGGATCACGATCATGAATTTCGTGAGCCGAGCTACTCCGCCGAAGAAGCAGCGTAAACATCAGCCGCGGATCCTTGTCCTCGGATGAAAACAATCGCGTTCGCACGGCAGGAAGGTATCGAACCGTTGTCGCTTAAAGTCGTCGGCGAAGTCAATTTTGCCGGCTTGTGGAAACAACGGCGTTGTAGCTCTCCGCGCTCGGTCGCCGGTTCAACGAGTGCCAACGCCTCGATCCGCTCTTCGCGGTGCCTTCTTCGGCGCGGCAAGCAGATGCGCAGGCGACCGGAGCAGCAACCCGCTACGATATGTTTCGCCGTTAAGATTGTGGATTTTCCGCCGTCGCGACCGGCGTTTCGGTTGCTGCTGTCTCCTCCGGCAAATTTGTATTCGCGCCGGCAACCTCAGCTACATCGCCAACGAGAGCCGCCACTTCGATCGTCGCAACAGGTTCAGCGGTAGTGAAGGTTTCTGTTTGACGGCGGAGCAGTCTCTGAACTTTCCTTCTTCGGTGGTTTGGCCCGGGGGCAAGTCGAGCGAGCTTCGTTGAATTCAATAACGTGGCCCTCTCGAATGCAATCCAGTGTAAATCGGACGCGAGGGACAATTTCGTTTTCTCGGCTTCGGCCGGGTCTGGTCTCCGGCGCGATCAATTTCTCGGCCAGCTCTTTGCGATTAATTCGCGGCGAAGCTTCTAAGCGTTTCCAGAATCTGACGGACCGAATCTGAGACCGCGGATTCGTCGATTGGCTTTAACCGAATAGGCGAAACGAAAAGCATCCCTTTACGATGACGAAAATTTGCAGCCCGGTGCCGCGAAACCGGCCGGCCAGTTCCTGCATCATGCTTGAAGGCGAGCGACTTCCGCCGACCAGGCATTCTCGATCAGACGCGCGATTCCGCGGTCCGGCAAGCGTCGACTGATGACGCCGTCGATCTCCGCTTCCGGTGTCTCACTAAGGAGAGCCGGCAAATATTTCTCGCGAAAATGGCGTTCCGCCTCAGCCTCCGTGTTGAAAGTCTGAGCCGGTTCTTCCCGACGAGTGACAAACGTGGTCATCTTGCGCGCTTCTTCCTTCCATTGCTCGACCAGCGCTGGATCGCTGATGTTTTCGATCTGGCGTTGGAAATCGAGAAAACTCATGCGCCGGCTGAAGCGTTGTTCATAAAAGCGGCGAAGCTGCGGCTGGTAGCTGTGGTGGTTGGTCGGCCCGAGCAATGTTCCGGTAGTGCGTTCGCGCGCGACGCTATTAAAGTCACCCTTGATTGATCGTTCAAAGTCACCTTAGTCTGCATAGAACTTTTCTGCATCAGGCGAAAGGCGGAGTCCTCGAGCGCGGTGCGATTTGTCGATACTGCGTTCGGATTCGCCAAGCACGGAAAAGTGGACGCACTTCCTTCGTCTTCACCCTAACGTGGTAACGCTCTGCTTCGCAAAACAGGCGAGCCAGAGCGTAAACAGAATACGCGATCGTACCAGACTTGATCTGGGCTGCGACATTTTCGAACGCCGCTGCTTGCGGAAGAAAATGAACCTCGAGCTGCGGCAGCGGCGGCGGAGCAGGCGCCTCGCGCCGCGCCGGAAAATCGCGAGAACGTTGCCTATCTCTGCGGTCCGGCATCTCTGCGCTCGTCCCGCGATGGGCGATCACGCCGGTCGCGGTTTTTGTTCGCGACGCGGGCCCCGAGGTGGATGATCACCCCGCTGCTCGCCACCACGAGGCCAGGGTTCCTGGTCTCTTCCCACTCGGCATGCCGCGGTGCAGACCAATCTTCCTTCACCCATGCGGGAAGGAACTTCAAGTCAATTAGATCAAGCGGTTCGCCGGCCGATGGCACACTCTCATAGTGCTGCATCAGATCGAGAAGTAAACCAAACAAGGTTCGGTAATGACCAATGACGGATGGCGAAGTAGCATAAAGCCGTCTCGTTCAATGTGGGCGCGGCCTCAGCGCCGCGACATCTTTGGATCTGTCGGGGTGCTGAGGTCTCTTCCACATTCTCATTGACAAGAATTTGAATTGTTTTACTTGCCAACGTGTTCAGCCCGCGTTATCGCGGCGGACGCAACAAACCGAAATTTTATGGCCGACAAATCAATCGAAGAGAAGGTTAAGGACATCATCGTCGAACAACTGGGCGTTAACCCCGAACAGGTTACGCCGCAGGCTTCATTTATCGAAGATTTGGGGCGGACTCACTCGACATCGTCGAGTTGGTGATGGCGTTCGAGGAGGAATTTTCGGTGGAAGTTCCCCGATGAGGACGCCGAGAAGTTGCAAACAGTCGGCGACGTCATCAAATACATCCAGGAACGGGCGAAGCCAAAGGAAGGGTAGAAACCCCTCGCGGCCTGATACTGCGGCTTCGGCTGCTTGCGCCGACGGCGCTAGTCAAAAGCAGCCCCGGCCAGTTCCATCGACAAGGTGCCGATGCCATGTGTTTTTGGTTGCGTCGCGCCTCTGGAATCACAGTGTAGAGAGTGCATGCACCTAACCGAACCGCTATTTCACATCGGCAGCAATTACATTACCGCTGCCGGGCTGATTGCGTTCGCGGTTTTCTTTGGAGTCGGGTTATTGCTGGCAAAGTTGTTTCAAAGTGAGCCATTCCGCCGTTTCCTTACCCGACTCAAACTTGGCAAAAATTTCGCCTCGATCATTCCGACGATCTTCAGTCTTGCCACGCTGATCTTCTTCACCGTCACGGCCATCAACGCGGCCGGCATTCCGCTGGCCTGGAATCAACCGTTGCCTGGCATCTCGCTCACGCTCGTCCAGGTTTTCCTGCTCGTCGCTCTTCTTCTCGGAGTCTTTTGGATATCGGCGCGGACAAGATCATTTCTCTTTAACCGCTTCCTCGTAAACAGCGGCCTCGATCGGTCGCTGCAATACGCCGTCTCGCAAATCGTCAGTAATATCGTCCTTGTTGTCGGCGTTTTCATCGTCCTGGACAACGCCGGCATCCATCTTGCCACCCTGACCGTTTTTGCCGGCGCGGTTGGTGTCGGCATCGGCTTCGGGCTGCAAAATATCGCCAGCAATTTTATCAGCGGCCTCGTCATTCTGGCAGAACGACCGATCACCATTGGCGATCGTGTGGAGGTCGCGGGTGTCACAGGTCAGGTGCAGCAAATTCGCGCCCGCAGCACCGTCATTCTCACTAACGACAACATTACCATGATCGTGCCGAATACGAAGTTCATCGATTCGCCGGTCACGAACTGGACTTACGGCGACCCGCGAGTGCGGTTTCGCATTCCGGTGGGTGTCGCCTACGGCAGCGATCTGGACAAGGTGCGAGATGCTCTTATCGAAGTCGCGCGAGAGGATTCCCATGTCCTGACGAGCCGGAGCCAACGGTATTTTGGAGACGTTCGGGGAAAGCTCGATCAATTTGGAACTGGTAGTCTGGAGCCGGAAATGAGTTATCGGCCCCGCCGGTTCCGCAGCGATCTGAATTTCGCGATCGCGCGGAAGTTGCGCGAAGCCGGCATTGAAATACCGTATCCACAACGCGACGTAAATCTGCGCGATCGCATCGTGCGCGTTGAACTGACTCAGCTCGGAAAAAACACCGGAGCGTGCTGTTGCCGGTGGCGCGTAGGATACTGTTGAAAAACCGCCCTCACTGCCACTTGCGCGTGCGTCTCTCCAACGGGAGAAAGAGGTGTTTTGCGCTATCGTCTGTTTACTCGCGCGGGGCGAGATTCATTCCTTCTCCCACTGGGAAAAGGTTAGGATGAGGATTTTTAATGGTCCGCGAAGAGGTGACAACGTTTTCTTTCAAAGACGGGAGCGCTGCCGTCGTTTCACGAGGCGAACTCCAGCAGTGCGAAGACTGGCGCAACGCTTTCCGCAATTGCTGCAAAGATCATCGCTTCTATGAAATCATCGAAGACACGCTGGCGAACGATTTCGAATACCAATATCTGATTCTGCGGGATCTCGCCGGCAACGTCCGTGGCATTCAGCCTTTCTTTTTCGTCCAGCAAAACCTGGTCGAAGGAATTCCCGGCGGGGTCCGACACGTGGTTGACTCGATTCGCAAAAGTTTCCAAAGTTTCTAACGATGCATGTACTAATGGTCGGCTGTGCCGCCGGCGAAGGTCATCTCGGTGCCCTCGCTTCGAAGGATTCAGTCTGGATCGCTGAAGCGTTGCACGCCTGCCTCTCGCAGATCGCGCGTGCGGCCAAAGTGTCGCTCATTGTCCTGAAAGATTTCTCTTCCAAGTATCGCGATGCGCTCGCGGGATTTTCAGACAATGGGTTTACCCGCGTGCCGAGCATGCCGATGACCCGGTTGGCGCTGAATTTTCGTGACTTTGACGATTATCTCGCGCATTTGAGTTATGGCACGCGCAAAGTTTGCGGCGAAAATTTCGCAAAACCGAACGCGCTGCCAAAATCGATCTCGAAATCGTTAGCGATATCACGCCATCTCTGGACGAAGTCTACCCGCTTTATCTGGCGGTGCACGAGCGGTCGCCGATGAAATTCGAAAAGCTGACCAAGGAATATCTGGCAAAACTCGGCCAGCTTATGCCGGAACGTGTCCGCTTTTTTATCTGGCGACTTGATCGACGCATCATTGCTTTCAGCATTTGCATGGTGCACGACGGCACGATCTACGACGAATATCTCGGCCTGGACTATTCCGTCGCACTCGATCTGCATCTTTATTTTTACACTCTGCGCGACATTCTGCGCTGGGCGATCAATCACCGTCTGACCTTCTATTGCAGCAGCCCGCTCAACTACGATCCGAAGCTGCATCTCGGTTGCGATCTGGCCCCGCTCGATCTTTACGTCAGGCACACTCAGCCCCTGTTGAATCCAATTTTCAGTCGCGTGGTGAAGTTCCTTGAACCGACACGACACGATTCCGATGCTGCCGAAATTCGCCAACGCCGCCGAACTTTACGGATGACGACTCAGCTCGCGCGCACGTCATCCGACACGCGTACTCCGAATCGAAGCTTGCCCTTCCGCGCGGCCATGTGCTCGTCTCTGAGCACGCTCGCGATGTGCCAATGGGATTTTGGGAACGCGGTTTTCCGACTGCTGGAAAGATTTTCAATACTACGACTTGATCGAGCAGACGATGAGGTGCGGTTTTGATTACCGGTATCTGCTTGTGTTCGATGAAAATGATCGGCCGATTGCACTGCAACCACTCCTTCTTGCCAGTCAAGACCTTGCTATTTCCGCAGGTGCGAGGATTGCACGACTTGTCGCGAAATTGCGCACGCACTGGCCACACTTTTTTAAAAAGCCGCGTAGCGTTGGCGGGCTGTCTTGTAGGGGACGGAAAAATGGGCACCATGGAATCGGATGAAACCGCGGCTCCGCTCGTCGCCGAAGCCGTCGAAAAGTATGCCGGCAGCATTGGGATTAGACTGGTAGGGTTCAAGGACTTCCCGGCGAGGACGCGTTCCGCTTTTTCCAGTCTCTACCAGGCGGGCTACAGCCGTGTAACCGGATTTCCACCATTAATTCTCGATCTCAATTTCGCTTCCTTCGAGGAAGTACGCGACGAAGCAACTAAGCCGTGCGACTCGGAAGAATTTGCGTCGAAAATTTCGTTCCGCTGACGATGCCTCGCCCGCGATTAGTTTCGAAGTCTGGACTGACGCCGAGCAGATCATCGAGGAAATTTATCCGCTCTACCTTGCGGTGGCGGAGACCAGCGCGATCCAGTTCGAGATTTTCACTCGCGAATACTTTCTCGAGGCGGGTCGGAGCGCGCCCGGAAAATTCCGCTATTTCATCTGGCGCCAGGGCTCCCGTGCGGTGGCGTTCAGCTTTTGCACCGTCTGGGATGGAACGCTCTACGACAATGATATCGGGTTGGACTACTCGGTCGCATATGAACTGAATCTGTATTACGTCACGTTTCGTGATCTGCTGAATTGGGCGCTGGCTAACGGGCTGCGCCGCTATGCCAGTGCGCCGTTTAATTATGATCCGAAACTGCGTCTGCGACTCGAGACCGCAAGGGGTGGATGTTTACGTGAAACACACGTCGCCCTGGCTTAACCCGTTTATCAAAGCGTTCGCTCGCGTTTTCGAACCAGCTCGCACCGATCCAGTGCTGCGGCGCCACCTGCATATTTTCCGATGATTCAGAAAGCAAAGGAGCTTTTGCTCAACCCGTGGTTTCAGCTTTGTCTCACCGTTCTCTTAGTCACAACTTCGGAACTCTTCCTTAAGCGTGGCGCCGTCGAAGCGCCACGTTTGCCGGCGGAAGTGAACTGGACCGGCGTTTCCGGCCTCGGCCTCGGCCAATGTCTGGTGCAGGATTTTGTTCGTGATCGCGAGTTTCATTAGCTGGCTTTACGTCCTGCGTTTCATTCCGCTCACCATCGCCTACCCGCTCTCCAATTTTGTTCACGTGCTGATCCCGTTAAGCTCGTGGTTTGTTCTGGATGAAATCATTTCCACTCAGCGCTGGTGTGGGATCGCGCTGGTTTTGATCGGAGTTCTTATCGTGGCGAAACCGGTTGCACGAATGGAGGAAAAATTGTGACCCTGATTTCGGCACTGCTCATTTTCGTTGCGCTGATTCTTTACATTCTCGGCCAACTCTTCCTCAAGCACGCGATGGAAAGCGATCTTCGCAGCGCCCGATTCGCGAAATTTTTCGGAGCAGGTCTCGCGACGATGACCTTTTCATTTTTATTACGCTTGGATTACTCCAGCGTTTCGACCTCAGCTATCTTTATCCCTTTCAGGGATTGAGCGTGGTCATCATCAGCATTTTGGCGGCGGTGATTTTGCGGGAAAAACTAACACCGCGTCTTTTTTGGCGCGGCGTTGATCAGTGGTGGCGTCGTGCTGGTCTCGTTGAGTTAGGTGGATGGTTGTAGCGGCGCTGTGTGAGCGCCGAAACGGCGGTGGGCGACCGGCGACTACAGCAATAGAGTCTCTTAAGGACGCGATGTTAACGCCGGCCATAGCGCCTCGAACGCGCGCTGATTAAGCGCACGAATCTTTTCCACCGGTGGAAAATCAATTTTGGATGATCCATTTCCGACGCGAACCGTTGCTTCCTTCGCGCGTAAGCCGGCGGTGAATAGGCGCCACACATGTCTCCACCCAAGATATGAGCGTGGTGCTTCAGCGTCTCCAGTCCCCACCTAACATCATCGAGATCGAACCTTCCGCTTTCCCAATTTGTGCAGGAGTAATCCGACGCCAGACAATCCAGATCGATCGTAATGTAAACGTTCGAGCCGATCAGCTCGCTGGCGAACTTTTCAAATTGGTCCCGCCAATTTTCGCGCAAAATCGCGCCGCGCCGTTTTTGTGCGCTCGGCGGCCGATCATCCGCCCAGGGATGGACCGTCAGCGTCCCAGCGCGTTCCGCTTTGCGATTGCCAAAAATTTGATGCGGCCACCAGCATTCGAAATTTCCGCAACCCCAGATCGCCACCTGCCGGACGTGCGGCAATTCCAGTGCGCGATTGACCCAGCCGCCGCAACACCAGCGCGGCGGGCGAACATCCCAGTCCGGATGATTATCAAACGAAACTAGGGTAATCAATTCATGCGTCCGTCGAAGCCAGAGAGCGGTCAGATGATGAAAGTCGCCCGAACCGTAGAGAATGAATTTGCCGAGATGCGGCTGAATCTCGCGATAAAATTGTTCGACTGCTCGGGGCGAAGTGGAGAAACGAAGCCGCGGACCCCATTTCGTGGCATCAGCTGTCGGCAAACTGTGTGTAACGTTGCGCCAGGCGCCGTCGAGATCGAGATGAAGGGCATGATGATTTGCGTCCATCACAGCTTATGGCCGCGATTTGAAACGCGATTTGCTCGCCCGAGCGACGCGCACGTTTTCCGCGAATCCGCGAAACCTGGATAAAGCTTCAGCGCTTCAAAAGCGGTGACCCGTTGCATGTAGAGGAGCGCCCTAATTATTCCCCTGGAAGTTGTCAAAATCAACGGTCGGGCAGGCGTTACAGGCTGGGAAGATGCACGCAAACGCCGTTAGCGCTGCGATGCAAATGGGAATGATGCCATCGAACAACAGCGTGAAACCAGAGCAACGCGATTTTTCTGCATCGTGCGCGATAGCTTTCGTCATTTTGCCCGAAAATCAGCCGAGACACTGGGAACGGCGTGGGCTTTATTGGCGCCCTCATCATTATCGTAGTGTGGGCATTAACGGGACCGGTCTTTCACTTTTCCGATACCTGGCAGCTGGTCATCAACACCGGCACGACTATCGTGACGTTTCTGATGGTGTTCCTCATTCAGACACGCAGAACCGCGATGCCAAGGCGATGCATTTGAAGCTCGATGAGCTGATCCGGGCCGTTCAGGGCGCGCGCAATCGCTTGGTTGACCTGGAAAAGTTGTCGGATGAGGAGCTGAAACAGCTTGAGGAACAGTTTACCCGTTTGCGCAATAAGGCAGCACAACACGCATCGGAGGTAGAGGAGATCGAGGAGGAAGTCAGACCGCGAGCCTGACAGGCCCCGTGCACTAAGGAATCCTTTCGATCCTTGGCGGGCAGGATGCCCACCGTCCGAGACAGGGTCCGAGCCGGACTGGCGTTGGATGCCTATCTTCCTGTCTTCGCTTCGCCGTGTGCGAAGAAAGACTTTTCCGCTTGGGCACAGATCGAAGACTTCGCGGTTGGCGCAATCCGGTTTGCGGGCAAAACAGCGGCGGCGGCCATGCCAGATTAGCCAATGACTCAAAGCGTCCAATCTTGAGTCGGCACGATCTTCATCAAGTCCTGTTCGATTTTCTCAGCATCCTTATGTCTCGTTGGCTTAAACAGCTGCGACAAACGAATGACGTGAGTATCGACCACGATTCCCTCGTTCTTCGAAAAAGCATTGCCGAGGACGACGTTCGCCGTCTTTCGTCCGACCTCCCCTGGCAGCGCGCATAACTCCTCGATCGTATCGGGAACCTTCCCGTCGTGCTTCGCGACAATAGCCTGGCAAGCGCCGAGAATACTCTTGGTTTTGCTTCGAAAAAACCGGTGGAGCGAATCTCGCTCTCGAAGGTAGCGGAGTTTCGCCTGCGCGAAGGCTCGTGCGTCGCGATACTTTTGAACGAGCCCTGGCGTGACCACGTTCACCCGCTTATCCGTGCATTGCGCGCTGAGAATCGTCGCGACCAAAAGCTGTAATGGATTCTTGAAATCGAGTTCGCAATGGGCGTCGGGGTAAACTTGTGAAACCGTTCCGCTAGAGCGGTGGCACGTTCACGGGTGGTCATGGGCTTGGGATAGGACGCACAGGACCATAGGCCACATAAGCCTCGACCGAGCTATTTCGCGATGAAGTTCGTCAGCCGTTGTTCGAGATGCGGCGGCACGTGAGCGGTGACCAGCGCGTTTTCGCCTATGATATTGCACCTCGAAGGACATGGCCGACACGATGAAGTTCCGCGATCGAGATTTGATTCGCTCAGCGGGATCTGGAAATGCGAACGCAACCGCCAGGCGCTGAGAGCAGCTTGCAAGGCCTCGACAAATTGATCGATGCCTTGCCCGGCTCTTGGCAGAAATCGCGACGCTGCCGGGAAATCGCCGGCAATAAATCGAGGCCAGCTCCGGATTTTCCAGCAAATCGATTTTGTTGAAAACGATCAGCGTTTGTTTGCCGAAAGCATCGAGCTCTTTGATCGACGCTATCGACCGCTGCCATCTGCTCGTCCACCCGCGGATGACTGAGATCAGCCACGTGAATGAGCAGATCGGCTTCGCTCACTTCCTCCAGCGTGGCTTTGAAGGATTCAATCAGAGTATGCGGCAGGTTGCGCAAAAATCCCACGGTATCGGTGAAGCAGAACGCGCTGTTTATTGGGCAGAGTGAAACTGCGCGTCGTAGGATCGAGAGTGGCGAAAAGTTTATCGACTGCGAGGACGTCAGCGCCGGTCATCAAGTTCAACAGCGTGGATTTTCCGGCGTTGGTGTAACCAACGACAGCTGCGACTGGCCATTGATGGCGCTTGCGGCCCTGCCGCTGCACGCTGCGCACTTTGCGCACGCCTTCCAGCTCGCGCTCGAGACGCGCGATCCGATCCTGGACCCGGCGCCGATCGACCTCCAACTGGGTTTCGCCCGGTCCCCGCGTCCCAATTCCGCCGGTCTGCGCGCGAAAGGTGATGCCACATTCTCGTTAGCCGCGGCAACAGATACTGCAACTGCGCCAGTTCGATTTGCAACCGGCCTTCGCGACTCCGCGCCCGTTGCGCGAAAATATCGAGAATGAGCTGAGTGCGATCCAGGACCTTGCGCGACAACAGAGATTTTCCAGATTACGCCCCTGCGCCGGGGAAAGTTCGTCGTTGAAAATTACCGACGTTACTCGCTGGCTTTGCACCGACTCCTTGATCGCCTCCGCTTTTCCTTTGCCGATGTAAAATGGCGCAGTCGGCCTCGGCAGCTTCTGCAGGTCACGGTATCGACCACTTCTGCGCCGGCCGAGTTGGCCAGCTCGCGCAATTCTTCCATGGAGTCGCGCAGATCCCATTTGGAAACGCCATCCTGCTCGAGCCCAATCAGCAGCGCGCGCTCCGCTTGCTTCTTCGGTTTGGTCTCGATCATTCCTGGGCGCGACGAAACATTTGCGTGATCGCGCGGACGGCTTCCCGATGTGAAAACGGTGTCAAATTCAGCGGCGGAAAACTAGTTTGATGACGAAACCAGGTCAACTGCCGCTTGGCGTAGCGGCGTGTCGCTTGCTGGATCTTCGCGATGCATTCTTCGCGTGAAATCTGACCCGCGATCAAAGCACGAATTTCTTCTAATCCCAGAGCGCTGGTCTGCGGTCGGTCCGACTTCTGGCAGCGACGCGAACTTCTTCTTCCACACCAGCGCGAAACATCGCGTTTACTCTATCATTAATTCGTTGGTAGAGATCGGCGCGGTCGCGCAGGACGAGAACGCCCGCAAGCCGTCAGCCGCGCGTCGCCGACGGATCCCGTCCGCGAGACTAAGCGTCCGCGGCTAGAATCTTGACTTCGCTCGGATGACCGTGCGGCAGACGCGATCTCGATCGCGCGAACAAGGCGTCGCGGGTTTCGCAAATCGGTGCGGGCGGCCAATTCCGGACTAAGTTCTTCGAAGCCGCTCCGCTAATTCCTCAACGGTAAAGCGGACTTAATTCGTCGCGCAGCTTCGGATCAGGCGGCGGAACCTTGATCGAACCCATGCGTAATCCCCTTCAGATAAAGTCCGCTTCCACCGACAACGATCGCGTTCTTCTTGCGTAAATGAATATCGGCTAAGGCGCGCGCATGCCAGGGCGCGAAATACTTGCTGCCGACATTGTCTCAGATAACGAGACTTGGCCAAGCAGATGATGGCGCACTCGGCGCTGTGCTTCCGCGTCAGGTTTGGCGGTCAAAACATCGAAGCCGCGATAAACTTGAAAGGCGTCGGCATTGACAATCTCGGCATCGAATTTTTCTCGCCAGTTCGGTTGCCAGCGTCGTTTTTCCGACGGCCGTGGGACCAACGACGAAGAAAGTATCCTTCACGCAATAATTGTATGGGCGTCTCTGTGAGAGACGCCATCGACCGATCTAGAGCGGCGGCTGACACAGCCGCCCTACAATCCAGACCATAGAACTGCAGAGCACTGCGAAGCCCGCTGGACGGAAACGCGCTGCCCATTTCCCAACATTTAGCGCCGAACGTTCAACGTCCATGCTAACAAAATCGGGAGACGGGCTTCGGAGCCGCGTCTCCCGGTTCAATCCGAATCGACAATTAGTGTCCGCGAATGGTCGCTCGATTTCGCCCCGCTCACGACCAGCTTGCGGCCGAGGAATTCCTTGTCATGCAGCTCGGTCACCGCTCGCTTCGCTTCTGTCCACGGTTTGCATTTGCACAAAAGCGAAGCCCTTCTGGAGCGCTGATTATGTTTATAGCTCACGACTTCCGCATTCTGCACGTGGCCGACGCCGTTGAAGAGATCAAAGAGTCGCTCTCCGTGGCATCGAACGACAAATTGCCGACATAAAGCCGTGGCGAAGTGACTTCGACCGGCTCCGGCTTACGTGGCGTGCGCGCCTGTGAGCGCGAGTGCGATCCGTTGCGTTGTTCTGTTTTGACCGCGCCCTTGTCGGGAGGCGCGAAAAAATCCGCGATTCTGACCAGAATCCCTTCTTCTGTGGCAGCCACTTTGGCGTCGGAATATCGACGCCCCTGGCCATCGCCGCCTCGGCGGCGGGAACGCCGCGCGCGCGCGCGACCTTCCCGGATGTATAAGATTTCATGTTTATCCTTAGTGAATTTCTGATGATTGGTCAGGCGGAGCGCATCAGGGGATGCACGGCCAGCAGCGCGCGAACTTCGCGAGATCCGTTCTAGTGGATGAGCAATCGCCGCCGGAAACTCCGCCTCATATTGCCGGTGCGGCCTTAATTGACATCGCGCTACAATCAGCCAACGAAACAGGGGACATGCGAGCGTTCGCATCATAAGTTCCAAATTCTGAGTCGTCGGATGCGGAAGATCAAAGCCTGCCGGCACCGTTAACGCCTGCCATTATCGACGGCCCGGCGGGCGATTGCAAGCACCCGCTTACTTATTACGTGGTCCAAGCAATTTGTCGCTGCACCGAGTAATAACGCGACTTGAAATACTGCTTCGGACGCTCCTCCCGGATCGGGCTGGCCCAATGGCGCAACAGACTCCGGTGCGACACTGCGCGGAGCGTAGCCAAAGTGCGGGCATCAACTCCCGACAATGCCATTCCACCCAGCCAATTTCGTCCGCCGATAATTCGTTTTTGCCAGCTGGCCGCCCGTTCCCCGCTTCACGTCAGTGAACTCGCGCTCAGTCGCCGAGTTTCCCGGCCAGAATTTGCCCGCCTTTGTCGGCGTCAAGACGACGTGCGATCAAACGGTGATTTCGAGGAAGTCGCAGACCGCGTTGCATCGGCGGGACTGGATCCGCGACCAAATCCTCGTAGCGGGTGACGATTCCGGAAATTTCTTTTCGTTCCGCGCGCAAGGCCAAGCTGCGCGGCCTGCAGCCAGTGGGAAACGCAATAGTAAACCGGAGAACTCGCCGGGTTTTTCGCGTCTTTTCCAAGGCAATTTGCGCCGCCAGAATCGCGCGCGGATCGCGCATGGTGATCAGAAGTTTCGCCTGCGGAAACCGCTCGAGAATCTGCGGAATAAAACGGCGATTCGCCGGCGTTTTTCCACCCAGCGCACAATCGAATCGAGCGGAATGCGCGAGCATCTCCGCATAAGTCTCCATCATCAAGACCAGTAAATCTTTGGCCGCATTATTTGGATCGAACGCCGCCGTTTCAAATCGTTCGCGGAACTGCCGCTGCCGGAAAATGGCCGTAATCCATTTTTCCCATTCCGGTGGTCCGCCGAAAAGGACGCGGGAAAGCGCTTCCTTGGTCAGATAATCAACCTGTGCCCGGCGTCCGCGTTTGCCGTATTTGTTAAGGGCGGTCGGAAAATAGGCTGTTTCCTCCGGGCAAGACGAGCAGCTGCGGATGGCCATCGAGCAGATGCGATGAGGAGAGTTGTCGCCCGGTTTGGCCTGGCCAGCGGCAAAACAGGCGCGCTCCTCAAATGGCAGCGTTCATTGTTGCTGGGCCCGAAACCATTCCACGAACTTCGGCAAACCATCGCGCAGTTTCGTCGTCGGGTTATAACCGAGAAGCCGCCGGGCTTTCGAAATATCGGCGCAGGTTAGCGGCACGTCGCCCGGTTGTTCCGGCAACTGATTGATCTTTGCTTTTCTGCCAACCGCCGCTTCGATCGCTTCGATCAGATCCTTCAATTGCACCGTCTCGCTTTTCGCCGAGATTAAAAATGTCCCACCTCGCGCCGTCGTATTTTAATGCTGCGACCACGCCCTGAATAATGTCGTCGATATAGGTGTAATCGCGCCGCGTCGTGCCATCGCCGAACTGGTCGATCGGCTCGTTCGGCCAGAATCTTGCGTGGTGAATTGATGGATCGCCAGATCGGGGCGTTGCCGCGCTCCGTAAACGGTGAAAAAACGCAACGCGATCATGCGCATTTGGTAGAGGTGCGAAAAAGTGGAGCAAAGGAATTCGCCCGCGATTTTGGTCGCCGGCATAGGGACTGATGGTTTGGGTAAGATGAAAATCCTCTGAAAACGGGACCGTTCTTGCAGATTCCGTAAACGGACGAACTCGACGCAAAAATGAAGCGCTCGATTCCGGCCGTGCCGAGCCGCGTCGAGCAAATGCAGCGTGCCGGTTACGTTGGCGTCGTAATAAAGCTGCGGCTGAGCGATAGACGGGCGAACCCCGGCTCGCGCCGCCAGGTGCACGATGGCATCGAATTTCTCGCGATGAAGGAGATCGCGCACGGCGTTGTTGTTCCGCAGATCGATCTGAAAAACCGGCGCGTCATTTTTGACCGCAGCGATGTTGGCGCGCTTGATTTGCGGATCGTAAAAATCGTTGAAGTCATCAAGGATCGCGACGCCATGACCGAGTTCGAGTAGCTTTCTCGACAAGATGCGACCCGATGAATCCGGCGCCGCCGGTGACGAGTAATCCGCATGGCGCGAGAATAGATTTCGCGACATGCCGATTGCCAATTTCCGAAGTCACAAATGCAAATGACGAATGACGAAGCACGAAGCAATGGCGAAGTTCTAATGATGAAACGCCCATCGGTATATCAGATCAGCATCCGTCATTAATCGTCATAGCTCATACGTCATTCATCATTTACCGATACTCAACGTGATGCGCGTCCTGCATTTTCCTAACGATCTTTTGCGCTCGCTCTAGCCAGGACTCTGGCACTGGAAACTTTGGCCCGAGCTCAGTCGTCCCACCCATCTCGATCCCGCATTTCAAATTCCTTCGCCTTTCGAACTGGCGTCGCTTCCAGTCGCGAAGCGCTTTGATTTTCCGCTCGGCAGCGAGCACGGTGCCCTGGCCTATAACGCGCAACGATTCACCGAAAATCATCATCTCGGCGACGATCTTAACGGCATCGGCGGGGAAAATTCCGACCTAGGTGATCCAATTTACGCCGTTGCTGAATGGCCGCGTTTTGCTGGCGCGCGATGGTGGACCTGGCTGGGGCAACGTTATCATTGTTTTACACGCGATCGAAGAGAACGGCGCCCGCCGTTACGTGCAATCCTGTTACGGCCATTGTCAGGAAATATTGGTCCACGCTGGCGACGATGTGCGCCGCGGCCAGCAAATCGCGACCGTCGGGACGGCGGGCGGACAATACTTCGCCCATCTGCATTTTGAAATGCGCGAGTTCATGACGCCGTTTATCGGTCCAGGTTATCGGGAGAATACTGCCGGCTGGCTAAATCCCAGCGAGTTCATCGCCAAACATCGCGGCGCGCCGGAGGATGATGTCGGGCGGACCAAAGCGACATCGCCTGAATCGTCTCCCTATGGGAGATTGTGACAAACGCCAACACGCAACGCCCAACGCCTAATTCAGAGGTTGGATTTGCCAGCAACAGGTAAGCCCAATTCAGCGGCGAGCAGGGCGATGATCGAGCCGCGAATAAATTTCCGCTCGCTCGGGGTTTAGTTCGCACGATGCGCAGGCGCGGCGCTCGCGTGACGACGCGGCGCAAACGCGTAGACGTTGAACAGCGACAAGCGCGCAGTAACAAAGGAACGCGAGCGGGTTCCATTGAAACGCCGCGAGAAGTGCGCATGAAAAAATGCCATGGCCGATCGGGTCGCGCCGCAGGTGAGGCAGGGACGGCCGGTAAGCGCGTGAAAGAAACAGATCGGCCACGGCAATTTCAAAGCCAGCCACGCTTGCCGCCAGCGCCAGCCCGCCTGAGGAAACAGCTCAGCCAGATCAGTTCGTGATTCGTCTCGCCCGGGGCGAGCGGCCGGCGAACAATCTGCATAGGTCTCGTTAGTTAATGATGCGCGAATCCCAATGCACCGAGTCCCGACCATCATTCCGAAAGACGAATCGCACCGCCACAACAAACGATCACCGGAAGAAGCACCGCCAGCACCGCGCGGCCGGTATCGGTTTCGTGCGCGCGCGCTAAACCGATGCAATAGACCACAATCCTCCACATCCGCCGCGATCAACTCCGCCGCAAATAGGAATCAATTGCAGCACGGCCGGTTGATCCTGCCGGCGAACGCAGACGACGCGAAACGTCGTTTCGAAAGGTTGCTTCGCTCCGCCGACAATCATCAAGCAAAGATGAACAATCCCGGAGGCAATAAACAAGCACCGATGGCGACGAGCGAGTGGAACAAGAATAATGAAGAACGAGCGAACGGATCCGCCAGCCCGCCATCTGCACCAGCGGATTTCGCTGGCTGCCGAGCAAACATGACCGAGCGCAGTGCAAAAGTTGTAAAGAGAAATGCAGCAACGCCGCCCACGCTGCCGCCGATGACTGGCATAGAGTGAGTGGTTCACCGAAGCCGCCTTCGCGTTTCATAGCCGTGAATGCTTCGGCCGGTCTAGTCAGAACCATTTACAGCGTATCGAAAAAGGCGCGCAAAATCCTTGTTGCTGCCGATCATCCCACGGCAAGACCGGAGCGCGCCGCGATTGTCGCCATCGGGGTAATCGCGCCGGCACCGGCGAATTGCGGTGGTGGAGCTGGCTGCGCCGCCGGCTGCGGTTTCTTGCGCGAATTCGGAAATTTGCGCAAGCGGCTGCCAGGTTGCCATCCCTTCGCGCCAGCCGAGATCAGTGCCGAAGAAATCGTCCACTGCTGCAATCCGTCGCGCACATCATCTTCCGAAAACGTTCCGAGATTCGTGCCGCCGCGATTGATATGAAAAGTAGCCATAGCGTCGCGTTTTACGTTGTAGCGGCGCGTGCTATCAAGCGCCGAAGTGTGGCTTCGCCGTGCGTTAAAATGCAAAGGTTAAAACGTTAAAACGGATGGCCCAGCTTTAACGTTGTAACGCTTTTAACCGCTTTAACTTTCTCCGCGTCATCCAGCGCCCGCCAGCAATACCAGGCCAGCGCAGAACGATATGGCGCAAATCGTTCGCCCGATGCTTCATCCATTTGTTTCGGCGTCGGCAATTTTCGTTTGCCGAAAATTTTCGCGAACCCTTTGCGCACCCCATAATCGTGCACCGGCCAGACGTCCGGGCCTTCCCAGATCGAAGAGCAACAAGCATTTCCGCAGTCCAGCGCCCGATCCCGCGCACCTGAATCAAACGCTCGATAATCTCGTCGTCGGTCATTTTGGCCATAGGCACGCGCGCGTTGGCACGGTGCCTTCGATCGTTTTGGCGGCGAGATCTTTCAGCGCCGCGACTTTGCTGCGCGACAAGCCGGCGGCACGTAATTTTTCATCCGGCGTTTCCAGCACAAGTTTCGGGTCGAGAAATTTTCGTTTCGGGAAAATGGCGCGCACCCGTTTCCAAATCGTCGCCGCCGCTTTGCCGCTCAGTTGCTGGTAGGCAATCGACTCGGCCAATGCATCGAACGGACGCACCTTTAGAGTTCGGCTCGATGTTGTAGCGACGCGACCGTGAAATCAAGCGCCGCCAACCGTTTATCGCTGGCGGAAAGATGGCGATGAGCTTCCTCATGATTCATGCGGAATATTAAAATGACGAAGCACGAATGACGAATGGCGAATTAATGCGATGCCCGGGCAGTAAGCATTCGATTTCGTTTGCCGTCCGGACTTCGTCATTGCTCATTTTCGCTCTCGGTCATTCCTCTTGCTGGGCAACGCTCTTTTCGGTTTCATCCTCCGCATGGCGAATACTCAACTCACCTTCTTCGGACACTCGGCGTTTCAAGTCCTCAAACACCGACCGGCAACGTTTTCGCTGATCGATCCGTGGCTGACAAATCCTAGCTTCGACAAGGGCGAAGACGAACTTCGAACACTAGATCGCGTGGATGTGATCCTGCGTCACCCACGGCCATTTCGATCATGTCGGTGACGCGGTCGAAATCGCCAAGCAGAACGAGGCGCAAAGCTTCTGTTGCCACGTTACGATCTCGCCGATTGCGTTACGAAACGCGCTCCGGCTATCCAGCGGAGACAGATTCGACATCGACACGATCGGGCATCTCGGCGGCGAAACTCACGCTGCTTGATGGCGAAGTGACCGCCTGTTTTGTGCCCGCGTGGCATGGATCGCGGCGATCATGCCAAATGAGAATGTCGCCGCCAATCTATGGCAGGAACACCCCAGCGGACTTGTTTCGTCGCCATTCGCAACGGCCCGACCATTTATCACACCGGCGACACCGCATTCGTTTTCCGACATCGCACTGCGTCTCCGACTCGAGCAACCAGATCGATATGATGCTCGTATGCATCGGCGAGTCATTTCACCATGGGGCCGAGCGCGTGCGGCACGACGCTGTCGAAGTGGTGAATCGGCGAAGTCTGTCATCCCAATTCACTACGCAACCTTTCCGGTTCTTGACAGGCACGCCCGAGATGCTGGCCGACGAGTTGAAAAAGCGCGGCTCAAAGGCGCAGGTGCGCGCAATGAAACCAGGGCGAGACGATTCCGTTATCGAACTGACGCGATCGAACGCCCGTCGGCAGTTGCGAATTTCAAAGACGGAAGAAGGGGAAGCTAGGGGCATGTTCGACTTCGGAAATGGCAAAACCTCTGATCGATCTTCTCATTCCCGACGGATCTATCGCACGCCGGCGACGTCGTTTGTCGAATCGCTCAAGATTAATTCCATCACGGAAAAATCGCGACGCGACCGCCGTGTCCTTGTGAAACGTCGAAAACCTTTACGGAGAATGCGCAGCGGCTTTAATCAATTTCTACTTCCGCGCCCCGGCATTCCCATTCGCTATGCCCGGCAACGTGCGAGAATGCGGCGATGGGAAGATGCGCTGTTTCTAAATGCTCAATGGCCATCGCTTTCGTGCAAAAGTCATCAACAGTCGGACGGTGACGCTCGACAAATTACCCGGCCATAATCTTTGGGAACACATGAATCGCGGCACGCTGACGCCGCGGATGCTAAAAGCAGCGGGCAACGAATATCGGCAGCGCGCGAACCAATTTTGCCGCTAAGGCGAAGGTAGACCGTCGCTTTCGAGCGCCTGCGTCGCGCCATCGACAAACTGGAATCGTGCCAGTCCGGCTCGGACCTTGATCACTCGCTCGCGACGGATTCCGCGCGCAAAAGACGGCGACCTTCGATTACCTGCCAGAAAACGAGAGCCGGGAATGCCGACGAGCAAATCGCGGAAACGTGCGAGCAAGAGATATGGCGAAAGCCGGTTTCGCCCGGAATGCCAAGAAGATTACCGATCACGAGGTAACCGCTTTCCTGCACCCCAAGCTGGCCGGGAACAGGCAAAGGCGGCGGATTTCACCGTCATGGCCATGCTTTGCAGAATGAGTGCATTCCAGGAAGGTCGCGTGCAGGCCAAGAGCAGCGTAGCGCGATATAGATCTCGCCGGAGCTGGCAACGAGCGAAACCATCGTCGACGCATGCACGCGATGAACGCCGCGCCGCCGCCCATAAAATTCGCGCACAGTGTTGGTCGAGCGTTTCGCCCCTTTGCACGAGCGAGCTCCATTCCTGGCGACTTAACGAGACGTGCGATGATGACGCTGACGAAACGAAACATGCCGAGGCGCTGCGCAACGTAGAAGCCGGCGATGGCAAGCGACTCCCGAGAACGGCCCCGATCAAAGTTGGACCGACCAAGACTGGTTGCGGCCAGTGGCCTCGACAAGCAAGACAAGCCCAAGCAGCGTGAACGCAGATCTGGGTAACGACGCCAAGCGTGATGTCGACGATCACGCTGGCCGCCGCTGCCGCCATCGGATACCGGTGATGGTGGCAAGGCGCGCGCGCACGATATCGCCGCCAACCGCCGCCGGATGGAATGAGATTGCTGATCGATTCGCCGATCCAGCGCATCCAAAACAGCTTGCCACAGCGACGGTCGCTCGGATTTCGGAAACAGCGCCCACCAGGCAACCGCGTCCAGCAGACACCGGGACAGCGAGGTGATAAACCGCGACTGCTGCAATCCACCAGCCGGCGGAGGCGAATGCGGCAACAACGCGTGGCGCCCCTTGCCGAATCAGCAGCAACGGTAAATAACGCCGCGCCACCTGCAGCCAGCAGGTAAAAGGCAATACGGATTTTCTTTCCACCTCTCATAGGCATCAGTTGAAAACAGCCCGCCGATCTTAGCTGCCGGGTTAAGCGACGATCCCGAATTGTAGGGCAACCGCTTTCGGTTGCCAACTTACTGCCTACGCAGGAGCGCCTGTTCAACAGCATGCCACCTGGCACGGCAATGATCAGGATCACGAGAGATGGGACCATCGCTTCCGCTGAAAACAGCACCAGCGCAAAGAGAACGATTTCTATCGATTTGCCCGAACCGACCTCAGTCAACATGTGCAGCACGCTCACGATTGCAGGAGTAAGCCAGTCATGAAACCATGTGGCAATCCCTGATCGGTGCCCTGAAAGGATTCGCTAAACTCCAGTATCGCGCTGGGATGCTCGAGGAGAAAACGGCGTTTAAAAAGCGGACGAAGGCTATCGCGAATCAATTGCTGGATTGAGTCCAATTTGACATCGCGTGAAGGGTCGCGATTGATCTGCGGCAATTTCAGAGGACGACCTCCGCAAAGTCAGTTCAATCGAAATAGTCCTTGCTAAAATAGTATGCGGACGATACATCGGTTTCACGTCCTTCATCCGATATGTCGGTGTCCGGTCGCTTTAGCCTGTGAAAATATTTCGAAACCTCGCGATGCTGTTTGCCTTCGAGTTGCGTCCGCCGCAGCGGGGCCAGCGGACCTTATTCTTCAGCCTTCACCCAAGCCGGCCGACGAAAATTCACACAATCTTTCTAACTACGAGACGACATACACGTTCCAGAGCGATTTTGAGGAATCCAAACTCGGGCATGGCGATTCGCTTTACGACGACTTCAGCTACGACCATCGATTTTTAATCACTGGGAAATGGTATTTTCGCGCCGGCGTCGAATACGAGCGTTACGATTTTGGCGGCACCAACAACGGCCTGCCCGACCATTTGCAAGGACTCTATGGGCACCTGGCCCTGGGTACGTGGTGGAAGATCATCCAGGCGCAGCTATCGAACTCGATCCTGGATTTTACTTCCAAGATCACATCAGCGGGAACGCTTTCGACGTTCCCGGGAGAGCGTATGTGAGCTTTCCTTTGAAGAAGGACAAAATCTTCGCCACGGTCGGTTTCGGCTGGGGCCAATTCCAGGATCCAGTTGTCGCCCCGGGTGGTGGTATTACCTGGCTGATTAACGACAAGCTGCGCTTGCAGGCTGTATTTCCAAAGCCTGCGCTGGTGTATCAGCCAAATGACGACTGGGACATACGGGCAATTGGGGAACTCAACTTTCTCGGAGCTCGCACAGATCAAGTGCATACAACAGAGCGGAAACTGCAACTGGACGACGCCGTCGTTCAATACAGTGAGTATCGCGCCGGTTTGCAGGTCGGGTATTCGGGTTTTAAACCGTTTAAGATCAGTGCAGGCGCAGGCGCTACAATTCAGCGCAATTTCGATTTCTTCCGGGTCAATCAGTCGAAGCGGACTGATCCGGCGCCGTATCTCAGAATCGCAGCGGAAGCGAAATTTTAAGGAAACATTTCGCCGAGCTTTCTGGCTGCGTCCTGATCGCCGCGAACCTTTCAGTCGGCCGGTACAGATAGGCCCACTGTGCCGCTGAGTTGGTCATGGCAGATGGCGACCCAATCCTTGTCGTTTGCTATGAAAGTGACATTTGGATCGTCGATTTTTCCCTGCCCATCTTGTAGGTCCCGTCGTTTACCTCGATCCACCAGTCCGCCGCCCTGCGGGCCGCTGAGCTGCCATTGATACTTTCAGGTGAACGCCTTTCGCCTTGTCCGCCTGAAAACTCTGCCGCATCCCGTCGAACACGTCTTGTGGCGTCGCGTTGGGCGGCTCATTCGACGCAGCCAGGATGACTGCACAAGCCGATCGCCACAGCCAATGCTAACGATTCTCAGGAAAGACTTCGCATTCATGCCTTCGATTTGCTCACATTAGCATCGGCTCCCGTTTAGATCGGATTCGGCCGCTGCAACTCTCTTTCCTTGCTCGTTGTGCTTTTCTACGAACGAATCGGATCTACTCTTCGATCCGCCGCAACAGAAGACGCCGCGCCGATGAAGGTGATGATGGCGCCGGCCAGCAGAACGATGAGATCTGACTCGGGTAAAACTGCAGGTCGGGGCGTGATACATGTTCACCAGCCGGAACGCTCGGCAGAAATGGGTCAGCGGGAAAACTTCCGAAAGGTACTGGATGGCCTTTGGGCAGTTGCTCGAGCGGGGCGAATGCGCCGGACAAGACAAAGACCGGCAGTAAAAAGAAGACGGAAAATTGAATCGCCTGGGTCTGGGTCTTGGAAAAGGCGGAGATGAGCAGTCCGAGCCCGAGTGAACAAAGCAAAAACAAGCAGACAGATCAGCATCAGGGCGGGCGGTTGATAGAATTGCACGTGAAAATGAAAGCCGGCCACAAGCGTGATCACCGCGATGAGAACAATAGAGACGCCGAGATACGGCAAAATCTTCCCGATCACGATTTCGCCGCGCTTCAAGCGAAGTAACCATCAATTGGTAAAGTGTTCCCGACTCGCGTTCGCGCGCGATGGTACAGGCCATGAGCGTGACGGTGAGCAATTGTAAAATCAGTCCGATGATTCCCGGAATAACGTAATCGATGAAACGCGCTTTCGGGTTGTAGAGCACTCTTGCTCTCGGCCGTCCACGCTTCCATCAGCGAGACGAATTGTTTGCGGATCTGCACCGGCAATTGTTTCCCGAGCTCGATCACTTCGTCCGGAAGATTTTCCACGATAAGATCGCGCTCTTTCACCTGGAAATCGGCCAGGCTTTTCTGCACCCCGCCTTCCGCCGCCGAGGCCGTGTTGATGTCGCTGCCATCGAGATAAAGTGTGAGCGGCTTCGGATTTCCGGCGCTCAACGAATCGCTCCAACCCTGTGGAATCACCAGCGTGGCCTGGACGCGGTTAGCCAGAAGATCGGACTCGTTCGTGATCTCGGGCGGCGCCTGTCGCCAGCGAAAAGTTTTGTTTTGCACAACGATATCGATGAAACGCTGCGTCCGCGGGTTGTTGTCGCGATTAATCAGCATTGCCGGCACATCGCTGATCTCGCTCGTTTCAAAAGCGTGACCGAAGAGCAAAGTGAAAAGCGGCGGCAAAATTAGTAGCAAAAGCAGCACGCGCCGGTCGCGATAAATGTGGAGAAACTCCTTGTAAGCGACGCTGGCGATGGCGTGGAGGGAGCCGAGTTCATGGAGCCCGAACACCGAATGTCGAGGCAGCAAGGAACAACGCCCAACGCTCCAACGTCGCAACGCCCAACGCCCAACGCAAGACGAACGACGAAGTCATGTTTGAGTTCTTCTCTGCCGTTCGGACGCTCGCGAAGAAAGATTCGGATCAGCTCTTCACTTTCCGCGAGGATGAGGACCAATCGTGTTTTCGGGAAGCATTTTGGAGTTACTTTAACCAGGCGGAGCCATCGCCTCGTCTCGCTTCAGCTCTTTCAGGCAAACTTTCAGTTTGTGAACAAAGTCTTTACGTGACTCGGCTGCTTCTACTTCACCGTGATTGCCATATGGAGAAGTCCCGCATGCGGAGAATTTGGCCGGCAAGATGATTAGCCGCCCGCGTATTCGGGCAGAGCATCAACCAGTCCGAATAATCCGTGCGCTGAATTCAAGCAGTCGATCTTCCAGGTTGAAGTGCGGATTCGTCTTTCTTTGGGCGTTCGGCGTTGGGCGTTGAGTGTTGGGCGTTGAATCCGATGGTTGCGTAGCTCCGTAATCGGTGCGTCCTCCATGCACCTGAAACCGACGCAAATCCCATTCGGCGTTCGATGTTCGGCGTTCGGTGTTCGGTGTTCTTCTTTTCATGTTTCATGTTTGCTGGACTGGTCAGAAGCGCGTCGTAACGCTGCGAGTAAGCGGTGAAAACGTCTTCCATGTCCGGTTCGACCCAGCGTTTGCCCAACAATTTCAAATCCGGAAACGGCCAGTTCGTCTGCCAGGTCGAAATCAGTCTTTCCGGATCGGGCGCATAAATCCGGAGGGCGCCGCTGCGCAAGGAAACACCAAGAATCCCCGGAAGATTGCGCAGCCGGACCAGCGCCGGCATTACCGGATCGACATCGATCTCGAGCAGCTTGGTGCGAAAGCTCGCTTTCAAGTTTCGCGGGGGCGCTTTGGCCAGCAGTCGGCCGCTCTCGATGAAGCCCACCTCGGTGCAACGCTCCGCTTCATCCATGTAATGGGTGGTGACGAAAATGGTTTTGCCACCGTTGACTCAAATCGTAAAGCAAGTTCCAAATATGTTGCCGGTGCACCGGATCGAGGCCCGGAGGTCGGTTCATCGAGAAAGAGCAAGGGTGGGTCGTGCACCAGCGCGCAACCAAGCGCGAGTAATTGCCGCATCCCTCCTGACAAACTCCCGGCCGGGGTGTCTACGTTTTTCTTCAAGATCGGCCAGGCGCAATAAATTCGCGATTCGTTCCTCCAATTGTGTAACGGGCACGCGACAAGCGCCGCCAAAAAGCGAAAATTTTCCTCAACCGTCGAGATCGGGATACAAACTGAAACGTTGCGCAACGTAACCGAATTTCGCCCGCACCAGCTGCCGCTCCTGCCATACGTTGTGGCCGGCGATCGTCGCCGTGCCACCGGTCGGATGCGTCAGCCCGCACAACATCCGAATCGTAGTCGTCTTGCCCGCGCCGTTGGCACCGAGAAATCCGAAGATCGTTCCGGCTGCAATCGTGAGGAAACGTCCGCACGGCCTGGACGTCGCCGAAACGCCTGCTCAGCTTGTCGAGCACGATCACCGGTTCATTCATTTGCGAAACGTTATTGCGATGGCAGAGCAAGATTTGCAACCCGGCGACGTGCCGCTAGAAGTGTGCGCATGAGAAATGGCTGCCTCCTTTGTTTTGCCCTGGTCGTTTCTGCCGGCATCGGCATCGCGTCAGCCGATCCTCTCTCGGAACTGAGCAGCTTCTCTATTTTCGACAAAGTCGATCTGGCGCAATTGGCAAAAAGCGATGCGAAAACGGCGCACGGCCCGCCGATGAGCAATCCGCGGTTCCTTTCCGTGCAAAGCGTTTACGTTATGCCGGGCTCGCCCGCGCAGCATTTGGAGGCAATGCGCAATTGGAATCCGGCCGAGCATCACGAGCCCAAAGTTTATTTGCACGGTGATCTTCCCTGGTTCGCCAAGCGAGGCTGCTTTTGCCAGGCTCAAAAGCGCTCCCGATAACGGCCCGGTCCGCGCGTTAGCGAACGCGACGGCCAAAATGGCAAATGAGTTGCAGCTCAGTCGCGAGGAAGCAGCGAAGTGGAAAGGAGGCAACGGCGCGCTTTCGGGTGCCGGCGGCGATTTCTGGATTGGCGTTCTGGCCGGACGTGCCCGCGCGTTTTCCAGCGGCGGAACGTCGGCGCAGCCGCCCTACAATCACGCGGGCCCCGCGGTGCGACCTGGCGATGAATTGAATGGTCTGCTGCGCGAACAAAGCAAGATCCGCAAGCAATTCGCAGGGTCTGCTCGACAGCACCGGCATCGGACGCGGCGCTGGATCTCTCAAACCGGATTTGTATTGGGAACTGCTGAATGCCGATGACGTTGCGGTCGCCACGCTCGGGCCGTCTTATTCGCGCAACGCCGGCGGCAACGTCAGGCCGCCGACACTTTTACTATGCCAGCGGCGGCTATTACGTGACACTTACTCTTCATCAAATGTGGCCGGTGGATGTGAATGGCAAACCGCACACCCTGATCTGGCGCGGCGACATGGTTTCGTCCGCTTCGCTCGCTGATTTACATGGCGTCGAAAAACTTGGTTCGGAGTCGGCCATGATGAAGGACATCGCCAAATCCATCGCGCTCTTCCGCAGGGAAAGCGCGCATTGAATCGTGGTTCCGCGTAATTTCAGCCGCCACTTGCTGGCCGCGACTTTTCTGACCGCGGCCACAGGGTCATTCGCCAGCGACTTTTGGCCGGCTGAATATTCATTTGAGGAAACTTATGTCGGCGAGGCGAGCGTCAGTGCGTGGCCCTCATCACGTGCAGGATTTCGATGAAAGCGATACTTTGCTCCGGTCTCATTCTCACCCCGCGGGTGAAGCTTGGCGTGTTACGACTCGGTTTCGCAATACGAACAATTCTCCTTTGGTTTGAGCGAAAATGCGCCCCTTCCCAATACCCTTCAATCCGTCGCCGCTGTCATTGGAATTGATACTCAATTCTCCGATTCAATCCTCGTTAGATTGGAAACTACCCCCGGCGTTTATAGCGAAGCATTCCGGCCCGGATCGAACGTTTTCAACATGCCATTCGAAATCGGCGGCACCTACATTTATAATCCTGATCTACAGTTCGTAGTTGGCGTCAGCATTGATGTGGAACGAAAGTATCCGGTCATTCCTGGCGGCGGTATTCGCTGGAAATTTCAACCGCACTGGGTGCTCAATGCCGTTCTGCCCACCCCGCGTCTCGAATTCGAATGGAACAAGAACCTCACTCTGTACGCCGGCGCGACTTTGAAGGAAACGAATTTCCGGATGAGCGATGATTTCGGTCGCGAGCACGGGATTCCCAAATTGGATCATGCCGTGCTAACCTATAGCGAAGTGCGAGCCGGTGGTGGTATCGACTGGAAGGTCACAAGCTGGTTTTCAGTTAATGCCGAGGCTGGTTACCAGCCATATCGCAACTTCGATTTTTATCGCGCCAACATTCGCTTCCACGAAGACGGCAGCGCGCCCTACGGCATGATCGCGCTCACGGCGCGTTCTGGTCGATGCCGCGGCGAGTCTTCGCAGGATTCCGATGCGATCCGTGAAGCAAAGTTTTTTCGAAGCGCGGCGAGAGCATTCTACTGCGCGCCCTGCCCAACTGGGACAAGGCCCAAAAGCGAGGTCGTGGCCAGGCTCGGTCAGAGGGAACTGACCAGAATTGCGTGCCGTGCTCGAGCGGAATGCTCGCGCAACCCTATTAGCGTCTATAATAATCGCCGTCTGTAATAATCGCTAGACGCGGCGACTTAGCACATCGTAGCGTTGATGCTCACAAGAAATCGACCACATTGGCGGTTGCTCAATCGAACGCGCCGTCGAGGTTCCCCGTAAGACGCGGACGGATCATTGGCAAAATGCCGCCGCCATTATCGCAGTCGCGGCCGATCTGGTTAATACAAATCCTGTCCGGCGATGATCGAAGACCGCCATACGGCTGGCGGACGGATTTGATGACCTCTTCTGAAATCTCAGCTTGAATCAGTTCTTCGCGATCGGCGGAGGCGGCTGCAACAATCACACCGTGCAGGATCTATGATTGCTGAAGTGCCGCAGAAGGTGACCCCGTCGTCTGTCCCGACTCGATTTGCCAGAATGAGGTAGCATTGGTTTTCAATCGCGCGCGCCAGCGCCAGAATCCGTAAATGCTCAAGGCGCGGAAATGGCCAAGCCGAGGAATTGATGAAAACATTCGCCCCATGCTCGACCGCGAGGGCGCGGCAGACCTCCGGAAAACGAAGGTCGTAGCAAATCGTTAGGCCGAGATTGAGCATGTCGAACTTGCAACTGACGAATGCGTCGCCGGCGGTAAAGACGGGGCGCTCGTCCAACGGCGCAGCGGTCACCAAATGCGTCTTGCGATATTTGGCCCGGATATTTCCGCCGGCATCGATGAAAACCTGTCCGTTGTGGATGCGAGGACCATCGCGATCCGAAACGCCAGCGATAACCGCAAGCGAAAGTTGCTTTGCCATTTTTGGAGCCGCGGGACAGCGCCTTCATTCCCGCAAGTTGCGTGCTTCTGAATCACCGGCATCGAATAGCCGGTGTCGATCATTTCAGGAAAGACGATCAGTTCCGCGCCGTAGTCTTTCGCGCGTGATGCGAAATCGTGAATCGTGCGCAGAATTCGCCTCCAGATCGCCCGGCGCGCAAGCGATTTGGGCAGCAGCGATTTTCATGTATTACGATGCCGATCTTAGCACGCCTGGGAACATAGGCATTCTGCCTGTGCGCCCAGCGGGTTTGTAACCAGCTGCACAATGCGCTGCAGCGGGTGCAACTCCGCTGGGCACGACAGACTAGAAGTCTACATTCCTAGCGCAAAGTTTTGTCCAGTCGGCCAATCTTCAACGTTTCCGGCCACCATTTCGCAACACCGAGAACGACAAGAATAGTCCCGATTCCACCACCGACGACCGAGACGACTGGTCCAAACAACGCGGCGGTTAAACCCGATTCGAGCGCACCGAACTCGTTCGAAGTGCCGATGAAGATGTTGTTCACGGCGGAAACGCGGCCGCGCATTTCATCGGGCGTGACCAGTTGCACAATGGTGCCGCGAATAATCACGCTCACGCTATCGAAGGCGCCAATCAAAAAGAGCATGGCGAGGGAAAACCAAAACACGCGCGACAATCCGAACAGAACGGTGGCGATTCCAAAACCGGTGACGCACCAGAGCAAATTCGCGACCGGCGCATTTCATCGGCGGAAAATAAGCAACCAGCAGCGCCGTGCCGAATGCACCGATGGCTGGCATGGCGCGCATCCAACCGAGTCCAATCGCGCCGACGTGCAGAATTTGATCGGCAAACATCGGCAACAAGCGCGGTCGCGCCTCCCAGCAAAACCGCGAACAAGTCGAGGCGTGATGGTTGCGAGAATGACGTGTTTGCTCAGAACAAAACGCATTCCCGCCTGCAAACTGCGCCAGGTATTTTGTTCCTCGCGTTTTTCCCGGGCCGGCGCGCGTGGAATCGGCAACACGAGAAGGAAAAAAGAGAAACGAGCAGATGGCGTCGATGATGTAAACGCAGGAAAAGCTAATGTGCGCGACGATGAACCCGCTGATAGCAGGACCGGCGACCGAGCCGATCTGAAAGACGCTGTTGTTCCAGGTGACCGCGTTAGCAAAGGCGTCGCGCGGCACCAGCGTCGGAAAAATGAACTACGCGCGGCCCAGGCAAACGTTCGGGCCGTCCCCGAAACAAAGAGCAAAAGATAAATCAACGGAACCGAGAAATCGTCGAAGTGAAAGCTGGATTGATGACGCTCAAAAATTCCGGCGATCCCGCGCAATAGATTGTTGCCGTGCTGTAAAATCGGCCACGCCGGAACGGCAAGATGCTTCCAGGAAACGATGGCGAGCGCCGCAGATGCGATCGCGCTGAAAACTGCGCGATCATGATGATATGTTTGCGGCTGTATTTGTCCGCCAGATGTCCGGCGGGCAGCGAAAGACAAACGACCGGAATGACGAGCACCAGGCCAACCAAATCCGAGCGCGGTGGCGGAATGTGTGCGCCGGTAAATTTCCCACTCCACCGCTACGGCCAACATCTGACGGCCGACGATGGCGAGAAGATTTCCCGTCATATAGAGATTGAAATTGGCAAAGCGAAAGGCGGCATAGGGATCGTGCGACGGCGGAGCGACGGGCGGAATGACTGGCGGCGCTTCGTCTTGATTCATGAAAGTGCGCGTGCGGAACGCGCTCGCGAGAGGCTAGCGTCGGGCGTTCGTGTGGCAAGCGAGGTGTTACACAACGAAGGGCGCGTGCACCAGTTAGTCGTCATCGAGCGCAAGCGAGGACATCACCAAAACTGCGTGGATCACACAAGCTAACTTGGGCATCTCAACAGTGTACTCGTGAGGTCCCTCGCCGTCTGCGCGGTTCAGGATGACACGTGCTATGTTCCAAATGAAGTCGGTCACGTCAATTTGATTTCGCCGGCAATGAGTTGCAGAATTCGCGCGAGCCATTTCTGACTAGTTAGAGATTCCGCTGACTCTGCTCGGAATGACGAGATGTTTGCACTACTTGCCATCAGGGATGACGCCGAGTAGTTGCAAGCAATGACGCCGACCTATTCCCGCACCAATCCGTTTCCCGGCAAAATGGTCGTTAATCGGACGGCTGAATGAAGGAATCGGAACAAGGAAACACGGCACCACGAAATTTCGCTGGCCGGTTCAGGATTGACCTTCGAGCCGGGCGATTCGATGGCGGTTTACGCGCGTCGAACGATCCGCCGCTGGTGGAAGAGATTATTCGCGCGCTCGGCGCTACCGGCGACGAGATCGTGCCAGCGGGAAAAACGAAACGGCGCCGCTGCGGCAGGCCTTACTGCGCAACTACACGATCTACCACGCCGACTCCGAAGTTCCTGAAAGCGATCGTCGAGCGGGCCTCCGCCGCGCCGTTGCTGGAGGAATTGCTTGCAGTCCCGACCATAAACACGATCTCCAGGTTTATCTCTGGGGGATGGAGGTGATCGATTTTCTTCTGCAACATCCGTCGGCCAAATTTACGCCCGGAGGAATTCGTTGGCCTGCTCACGAAATTGCAGCCGCGCCTTTATTCGGTCGCGAGTTGCTTGCGCGTCTTTCCGGAGTCGGTTCACTTCATCGTCGATCGTCATTCGCTACGAGTCGCATGGCCGGCAGCGCAAAGGCGTGGCGTCGACTTTCCTGGCCGAGCGTTGCAATGATCAGCCGGTGCCGGTTTTTCCGAGCGTAGCCAAACATTTTCACCTGCCGGAAGGCGACGCCGATATTATCATGGTCGGGCCCGGGACCGGGATCGCGCCGCTTCCGCGCCTTCTTGCAGGAACGCCGCGCACTCGGCGCGCGGGGGCGCAACTGGCTCTTCTTCGGCGCCACAGCGAGGCAACTACGACTATTATTATGGCGATGAGTTCGAGGCGCTGAAGAGACAAGTTTCTCACTCATCTTGCACTGCGCTTTTCGCGCGATCAGGAACATAAGATTTATGTGCAACATCGAATGCAGGAGAACGCGGCCGAACTTTGGCGCTGGCTCGACGCCGGAGCCTACTTCTACGTTTGTGGCGACGCGCTGAAGATGGCGAAAGATGTCGATGCCGCGTTGCGCGGCGATTGTGCAGGAGCAGAGGCGGCAAGTCGCCGGAGGAAGCACAGGCCTACGTTGAGCAGAATGAAAGTGGAGAAGCGCTACAAGCGGGACGTTTACTGATCTCAAGGAAGCGGCGTCCTCCTCGTCGCCGAGTTCAGTGACGACCAGTTCGAACTAGTCTCTGCCCCGTCGGCCATCACCTTTCGTCTAAAGGATTCCGCGGGCGCACGAACGCGTGTTCGAATGAAAGATAAAAAGAACAGCCCCCAGTCTGGTGAATCCGAAGTAATACCGATCGGGGCCGCGGCGCCGGCAACAATCTGAAGATCGTTAGGGCAATTGAAAGCGTAACGAAATCCCGGCGAGATCAAGGCCGTCGTGGCTGCGATTGGCGTTTGCCCGCGCCGTTTTTACTGCGAAATCGACCTCTTCGTTCCGGCCAGCGACCATTTCGAGCATCAGATTGAAGTCGCGCGTGACAGCGTATATTCCGCTGCCTCCAAGATTGTAATTGATCAAATCGTGACCGCGGACGTCGGGAAAGATCGACATGCCGGCATTGAAGTTAACGGTCCAGCGATCACCAACGATCTTGCTAAAAGGGAGATTCGTTTCGTATCCGACGCGGCCGGTGCCGAACCCTTTCTGTTTGTTGCCTGTGGGTAAGACCAGTGTCAATCGCGGCGCGAATGCAGGCACGCGTTCGCCTTCCATCAGGGCCTGCAATCGGTAATTCAATCGCATTATCGGCCAGACCATTCGCGTTGTTCGTGAACGTGTGCGGAATGGTATAGGAAAATTGGTGGGTTTGGCTGAAGACCGGCCATTCCTGAGTGAAGCTGGGCGTAATCTCGTGCGCGTGTCCGGTGAAAAAGCTCGGCAGATTAAAGATGTGCTGCACGACGCCGGGCTCCTGATTGTAGGCTTCTTCAACGAGAAACGAGTTGTCCTGAATGCCTTTGGCAAGCGGCTCCTCGGCCATGGCCGCCACCGGGCCAACTGCCGCCACCAGAAGAAAACGGAGCAAATGCGTCGCCATCACCTGCGGCACTCTAAAATATAAGTATCCCGATGGCAGCACTGAAGATGAGGACTCAGGCTCAGGCCGTGCAATTACAACAGCGTGCCGCGAAGGATAAACAGCGCCACGTTGAAATAAATTACCAAGCCCGTCACATCGACCAGTGTGGCGACGAACGGCGCGGATGACGCTCGCTGGATCGAGACCGCAACGACGGCAGCAAGAATGGAAGCATCGCTCCGCTGATAGTGCCCCCACAGCACCACTCCGACCAGCGCCACGCCGACCGTGAAGCGACCAGCCAATGATACTTCCCGTAGTCAAAAATGTGCAAATATTGCCACAGCGTAATGCGGAAGAAACCGATGGTTCCAAGGATCAGGCCGAGGGAAAGTCCGGACAGCAGCTCCTTGCGGACGACGCGAAACCAATCGCGCAAACGCAATTCGCCGAGAGCCATCGCGCGGATCACGAGCGTCGTCGCTTGCGACCCGGAGTTGCCGCCACTGGAAATGATCAACGGCAAAAACATCGCCAGGATCGCCGCCTTTCGATTTCGCTATTGTAACCCTGCATCGCGGTGGCGGTCAGCATTTCCCCGAGAAAGAGAATGATCAGCCAGGTCGCTCGTTTCTTTACCATGCGCAGCAGCGGGATGGTCGTGTAGGGCTCATCCAAAGCTTCCATGCCGCCGATTTTCTGGATGTCTTCCGTCGCTTCTTCTTCGGCCACATCGAGCATGTCATCGCTCGTGACGATGCCGACCAAGCACGCCGTTGGAATCGATCACCGGCAAGGCGATGCGATCGTATTTTCGAAATGAATTGAGCGCTTCCTCCTGCGAATCGCTTACGCTCAGTGCGACAAAGGTCTCGTCTCGGATCTCGCTGACCTTTGCCGTCAGCGGTCTGAGCAAAAACTCGCGAATGCGCAGGTCGTCGATCAACTTCCCGCGTTCGTCCACCACATAAATGATGTTGAGCGTCTCGCTGTCCTGACCGTGCTCGCGCACATAATCGAGCACTTCTTTCACCGTCCAATCCTCACGCACCGCGACAAAGTCCGGCGTCATCAAACGGCCAACGCTTCCTTCCGGATAACCAAGGAGCGCTGTGCGCTACGCGCCGCTCTTCCGGCGTGAGCAACCGAATCAGTTGGCGCGCCGCCGCGCTCGGCATTTCCTCGAGCAATGCCGTGCGATCGTCCGGCGACATCTCGTTGAGAATGGCGGCGACTTGTTCGTGCGCCATGGAGCGGAGCAACTCCTGCTGCGCATCCACGTCCGAGATATTCAAAACATCCGCCGCCAATGCCGCCGGCAACACGCGGAAGATGATAACGCGATCGTCGTCCGGCAGGTCGAGAATCACTTCCGCTACGTCGGCTCGCGGCCAGTCCCGGAAAATTTCACGCAAACCAGCAAAGTTGCGCGCCTCTATCAGGCTGCGGATTTCGGGGATCAATATCTTGCCGACCATAACGGTGGTGCTTCGGGTCAAGCGCCGACCGATTTTCTAACACCCGCGCGAAGAGAGCGCAATGATACCAGCGGCAGTTACGTCACGGTTGTCGCCGGTCATTCGATGCGACAGTCGGCATTACCGAGCATCAGAAGACTGTTGAAGCTACCCTCATCCTAACCTTCTCCCCACGGGAGAAGGGACCTCTTTTCGCCGAGCCATACTGGAGGAAGAGTATCGACCTCTCCCATTCGTAGAGACGCGCGAATCCGCCAGTCGGCCGACCGGAAGCGAGAATCACAACCATTTGTTCTTCTTAAACCACCACACGGTCAACCCGGTAGCCAGCGACGGTAATTGCGATTGCCATCTCATATCCGTATTTCCATTTGAGCTCATGGATTCCCTCGAAATTCATCCCATACCAGGTGCCAACAATCATTAGGGGCGTTGAAATCACCGTAATGAGCGTGAGCAGTTTGATAATCTCCCCGTCTGATTCGCCGACATATTCAGATAGACCTGCAAAATGCCCGTCAGCGAATCGGTATAGCGCTGCGCCAGTTCCGAAATATGGAATAACCCGTCGTAGACATCTCGATAGTAGGGCACCAAATGCGGCCGGATGAGCTTAAACTCGCCGTGCGCAAATCGCGCCAGCACTTCCCGCTGTGGACTGACGATATGCCGCAAATGCAATACTTCTTTCTTAATCTGGAGCAGTCGGTTGAGCGTTTGTTTATCGGGAGTTTGCACAACCTCGTGTTCCAATTGCGCGATCTCATAGGAAAGTTCATCCAGGGCCGGCTTATAGTTGTCCACGATCCCATCCAGGAGCGTATACGCGACCCGATCGGGCGCCCGCGCAATGTGCCCAGTGCCGCGTAAGCAACGCTCTTCGGTCATGTGCACGCTTTTCAACGGCAGCTCGTGATACGTCACTAGAAAATTCTTTCCCAAAAAAGTTTAGTTCACTCGTCGCAAACACGCCGTCTTTGCGGCTGTAGTCCACGGCGTGGATCACCATAAACAGGTAAGGCGTAAATCGGTCGCCCTCCTTCGGCGTATATTCCTCGACCTTGGGTGACTCACTCACGGCAACGCAGTCCTCGATCGAGAGCGGATGAAAATGAAAAATACTTTCCAGTACCCGGTGCGCCTCCTCCGGCGTGGGATTTTCCAGAGTCCACCCAAAGAAAGAGATTGGTGTCCGCCAACAAGGTGGGCATCAAAAATATTTCGATGTCCTTGGTGTGTAGACGGCCTTGTGTGGTAAACGCGAGTGATCGAATCATTTCCCCGCGAATATTTGCACCCCGTCCAGCACCCAGGCGAGTCTATTCTTGCTTCCGGTGCGCGCCGGAAGAAGGCGTCTGGAGTGTTGGAGTAGTGCAGTAATCAAACAGAGCGGCCACCCTCGTCCCTCACTCCGTCACTCATTACTCCATTATCCCATCTCTGGTTGCACTTGGCATTCGGCTGAAAGCAGCCAAAATAAATTGCTGATGAGCGTCACCGCCACCGCCTCGATGATTCAACGCGAGGTCGATAATGGAATCTGCCTGCTCACGTTCGATCGTCCGGAATCGGGAGCGAATATTTTCGATGCCGCGACGATAGCTGATCTCGAGCAACAGCTCGATGCCATTGAAGCAGGACGATTCGCTCGGGGGCGTGGTGATTCTGTCGGCCAAGAAATCCATTTTCATTGCGGGCGCGGATTTGAAGACACTGTTGCGCCAGGCGCAGACCGGCGAGATGCGCGCCTTCATCGCTGAGGGGCAGCGGATTTTCAATCGACTGGCCGCCCTGAAAATTCCGACCTGCGCGGCGATTCACGGTGCCTGTGCCGGCGGCGGATACGAAGTTGCGCTGGCGTGTGACTGGCGAGTGGCGAGCGACGATCCGTCGACGCGGATCGGGTTGCCGGAAACCACTCTCGGTTTGATTCCGGCTTGGGGCGGATGCACGCGGCTGCCGCGTTTGATCGGCGCGGAAAGAGCCGCGGAAGTAATTTTGAAAGGCAAATTGTATTCTACGCGGGAAGCGAAGCAGCTCGGGCTTGGTTGATGAAGTGGTTTCGCGCGATCAATTGCTCGACGCCGCGAAGAAAAACTGCGCGATGGTGAAAGGCCCTCACCCTACCCTCTCCCCGGGGAGAGGCGGACGGCGGAGCCGCCGGTGAGGGCAAGACCAGTGCGCCGCCGCGCACGAGTGGCAATCGCGGCGCCGGCGACGCGCTACGAAATCATCACGAAAAGCGCTAGGTCGCTCCAGTCGAAGATCGTTAGCGATGGAACTCGACGCGATCGCCGAGCTCGGTGAAACCGACGCGACGCAAAATCTGATCCGCAATTTCTTCCTGGCGGAGAAATACAAACGCGGGAGCTTCAAAACAAGCGGCCGGAAAAAATTGCGCACGCAGGCGGTAATCGGCGCGGGCGTGATGGGCAGCGGTATCGCCCAATGGCTCAGCTCGCGCGGAGTTTCGGTGATTTTGCGCGATGTTGGGACGGAAGAACTGACGCGCGGACTCGCCAACATCGAGAAAACTTACGCCGACGCAGTTAAACGCGGGATCATGACGGAAGAACAAAGCGAAGGAAGGACGCGCTCGCATCGTGGCCTCCAGCGTGGCGATTGAAATGCGCGATGTCCAGGTGGTGGTCGAAGCCGCATCGGAGAAATTGGAAATTAAAAACAGATTTTCCGCGATCTCTCCACCAAGACTCCGGAGACAGCGATGTTGGCAACAAACACGTCCGCGCTGCCAATCAGTGATCTGGCTGCCGAGGTCAAAAACCCCGAACGTGTGATTGGACTGCACTTTTTCAATCCAGTCAGCCGAATGAAACTGGTCGAGGTTGTGGTCGGAACGGAAACGTCGGACGACACCGATTGCGCGTGCGCTCGCGTTTCGTGCGACAGATTGCGAAGCTGCCCGTGACCGTGCGCGACAGTCCCGGATTTCTGGTTAACCGCGTTCTCTTTCCCTACTTGCTCGAAGCGGCGGAACTTTTCGAGAACGGAATCAAGCGCCCAGGAAATTGACGATTCGCTTTTGCAATGGGGAATGCCAATGGGGCCGTTGCGCTTGATCGATGAGATCGGCGTCGATATCACCGTCGATATCGCAAACACACTCGAGAAAGCCTACGGTAAACGCGATCGCGCGTCGAAAATTCTGCGCGAAATGCAATCAGCGAAACTGCTCGGCAGAAAATCGGGCGCGGGTTTCTACAAATACGAAGGCAAGTCGCAGACCGCGAATGCGGAGATTGAGAAGTGGCGCCACATATCTGCCGTCATCCCGAGCGAAGTCGAGGGATCCCGTGGCGAAGCCTCAAAGGTAACGCAGCGGGATCCTTCGACTCGCTGCGCTCCGCTCAGGATGACGGAGAGGACGATAGCGAATCGCTTAATGTTCCTAATGGTGAACGAATCAGCGCGTTGCCTGGAGGAGAAGGTTGTCGCTTCGCCGGAGGATGCCGATTACGGGATGATTCTCGGCACCGGCTTCCCCATCTGGCGCGGCGGACCATTGCGCTTCGCCGGAGAACTTTGGGATAAAAAGGTAGTCGAAGAAATGGAGAATCCTTGCGCGAACTAACGAGAAGTATGTGCCCATGCACGTCTCCTGCGAGAACACGCGCAAAATGGAACGAAATTCTATGATGGTTAAAGAGTCGCGTAGCACGTGACATTCTGATCTGTAGTCGGCAGGAATCTCTGCTGCTCTTCCCGAAATGATGCAGAGATGTCTCGACTTCGTCCCCACAGGCTGAAAAATGCGCTCGCAGCTACAAATCATGAAAACGCCGCTGGAAGCACCGCCGGAGACAGGTCAAAGCCGAAACCGGGGTGAAAGAAACACCAAAGGCGTGCTCCGGTCATCGACACCTCCAAGATGTCGGCTGGGAAAGCCGCTGCGCCTCGAACTGGCAGAAGCATCACGCGATCCACTTGACGAACGCGGCAGTTTCGCCAGCAACCTCTTCATCGGAAAGTTCGGCTTCGATCGCATCTTCCCCTACCCCGCTCAGAGCGAAGAAGATCGCGCCAAAGGCGAAATCGTTTCTCGCCGAGCTAAAGAATTATCTGCGCGATCACGTCGACGCCGATGAGATCGATCGGACCGGCGAAATTCCGCAGAAGAACATCGAGGAACTTTTCGCGATGGGCGCGTTCGGCGTGAAAATTCCGCAGCAATACGAGGGCCTCGGTTTATCGCAGGTCAATTACGGTCGCGCCGCGATGTTGCTCGGAAGTTGGGACGCGAACCTGACCGCGCTCGTTTCCGCGCATCAATCGATCGGCGTTCCCCAGCCATTGCTTCTTTTCGGAACCGAAGAGCAAAAGAAGAAATATCTGCCGCGGGTGGCGCGCCGCGAAATCTCGGCCTTCGCTCTTACGGAATGGAATGCCGGCTCCGATCCCGCAAACATGAGTTTGCGCGCCGATCCAACCGAAGACGGTTCCGCGTTTATTCTGAATGGCGAAAAGCTTTGGTGCACGAATTTGATCAAAGCCGGCGTGCTGGTGGTGATGGCGAAAACGCCGCCGAAAGATCGTGAACGGCAAGGAGCGCAAACAGATCACCGCGTTCATTGTCGATGTCGATTCGCCCGGGCTCGAGATCACTTATCGCTGTCATTTCATGGGATTGCGCGCGCTCTACAACGGCATCGTGAAGTTCACCAACGTGCGGGTGCCGCGCGAAAACATGATCGCGAAGGAAGGTCAGGGATTGAAGGTTGCGCTCACAACGTTGAATACCGGCCGGCTCACGATTCCGGCGGCGTGCGTCGGTTTGTCGAAGCGACTGCTCGAGATTTGCCGCAAATGGGCCAAGGAACGCGTGCAATGGGGCGTGCCGATCGGTCAGCATTACGCCATCGCCGGGAAAAATCGCCGAGATGGCGGGCAACGTTTTCGCGATGGAAGCGATCACATTTCTAACGAGCGCGCTGGTCGATCGCAAAGCGGGCGATCTGCGCATCGAAACCGCGATGTGCAAAATGTGGTCGACGGAAACGACCTGGCGCATTGCCGACGAAGCGATGCAGGTGCGCGGCGGTCGTGGTTACGAAACAGCCGAGTCGCTGGCTGGTCGCGGCGAAGAACCGGTCCCGGTCGAGCGTTTTCTGCGTGATTGCCGCATCAACATGATTTTCGAAGGCTCGAGCGAAATCATGCGGCTGTTCATCGCGCGCGAAGCGCTCGATCCGCATCTGAAAGTCGGCGGCGCGATTTTCAATACTCAACTGCCGATGTCGGAGCGATTGAAAGCGGTTTTCACTTCCGGGAAATTTTACGCCGGCTGGTATCCGAAACAGTGGTTGCCCGCGAACGCCGGCAACTTGGACAAACTTCACGCCGATCTGCGTCCGCATATCCGTTACGCTGCGCGCACGAGCAAGAAACTGGCGCGTGGTTTATTCCACGCCATGGCGCGGTTCGGTCCGAAGCTCGATCGCGAGCAATTGTTGCTTTCGCGTTTCGTCGGAATCGCAACCGAACTTTTCGCGATCAGCGCGACCTGCTCTTTCGCGCAATACAAGATCGACTCGGGCGAGCCGGCCGATGAAGTCCTTTCAGTGGCGAGCTATTTCTGTCGCTCCGCCAAAATGCGAATCGATCATCATTTCGCCGGAACGGCCGAAAATGCCGACCGAGCGAGCCTACGATCTGACGCAGGAGTTGCTCGCTGGAAAACACGAGAGTTTCCGCAAAGGGATTGTGTAGTCCCGTCATCCCGAGCGAAGACGCCAGTCCGGCTCGACCGAGGGTCCCGGCGCGAACAACTTTAAGGTAATCTCACGGGATCCTTCGACTGCGCTGCGCTTCGCTCAGGATGACGGCAAAGGGTTGGCACTACGGCTGCTCGAAAAACAAGCATGGTTTCCCTCGTTTTCCTCGGCCTCGCCATCGTCTGCGCGCTGATCTCGCGCATTCTCCTCTTGATCGCGGCCATCGATATCAGTGCATGGCTGGGCCTTCGGAGTATTTCTCCCCGTTCGGTCCCCTATTCTTTCGGCTCAATTATCCCGAGGCAGCGCGTAATTCGTTTCTTTTTCGAGTGGCAACCCTCTTGTGCGTTTTTGGCTTTCGTCGTCTCACAACCGCGAATGACTTTCACATGCCCAAAGATATCATCCGACGGCGGCATCGCCGCGGCTATCAAAGCAAACCAGTCGGATTGCGCGATGGAAAAAGCGGGTCACTCAAAAAAGTAACCGGCACCCCAACGCAGCGGCCCCGACCCCGACGTTGGAACAACGGCGTGCCGCCAACGCAACAGAATTGGAGCGACTGCGCGGAGTGGAAGCGGAACTCGAAGTTGCGCAAACGCGATCTTCTTCACAGCGACACCGAAGGAAATCGCATCTACGCGATCGATCTCGCGTCATACGCTGAGGCGCTCGCCAAGGCCACCCGCGGAGAAGAACGCTGCGCTCGCAAGCGCGAAGTGCAGCTTGTTTCGCTGGGCTGGGGCCGCACGCAGCCCCAAGCGGTTTGACCGAAATTATCTGGCAATAATCGCGGCGCACAGCGCGAGAGCCCTTGATTGTCATCCGGATTTTTGTTTCAATCGCAGTGTGTCTGCTGACGATCAGGTAGCGTCATTGACCACACTTGATCGGAGTGCGCGCGGCGGGGCATCGCGTTCACTACTACTCACTGGAGCGTGGTGCTGGAAGCGCAAGGCCAATCACCCGCAGCACAAGAAGCATTAGAAAAACTTTGCCGGACTTATTGGCGACCTGTGTTATGGTTTCATCCAGGCGGCAAGGTGTCAGGCCAGCGGAAGCCGAAGATCTTACTCAAGGGTTCTTTTGCGCTGCTGCTCGAGCGCCGCGATTTCGATGCTGTGCGCAAGGAGAAAGGGCGTCTGCGTTCCTATCTGTTAACGTCGTTGAAACATTTCCTGGCCAGCGAGCACCGCCGCGCGACTGACGGCAAAGCGAGGCAAAGGGACAACGACTGATTCCGTTGGAAGAATTGAGTGCGAGCGGGCGAAGCGAGATCGAACCGGCAGATCCTCTCACGCGCTGAACGGCTTTATGAGCGTCGCTGGGCTTTGACCCTTATGGAGCAAGTGCTGCGACGATTAAAGGATGAATACTGCACAGCGGGCAATGCCGCGTTATTTGATTCGCTGAAACAATTGCTACCTGACGAACCGGGAGCACCGTCGCGGGCAGAAATCGCATCGCAGTTGGGCATGACGGATAATGCGCTTCGGCAAGCCTTCCATCGGTTTCGCCAGCGTTATCAACTTTTGTTGCGCGAAGAAATCAGTCACACCGTTGCCATTGCCAGCGATATCGAAGATGAGCTGCGCCATTTGATCGCGGTGTTGCGAACGTAACGTATGACAGAAATTCAGCGCAGTATACGATGGGGAGCGCACAGGCGACTCTCCCGTAATGAGCTAGCGCACCCAGAATCTGTCGAAAGTGCGGAGCGGAAATCTTCGCCGACGCACCGGAAGGCCTTTGCACGGCTTGTCTGTTTGAGACTGGGCTTGATCTGCTCGCGCACGAATCCTGTAGCTGCGGCTGGTCGATGACCCCGGCCGCGATGATGGCGTGCCGTTACCGGATAGAAAGAACAACTCGGATCGCGCAAAGGCGTTCGCCGACTTTGGCGACTACGAATTACTGGAGGTAATCGGTCGCGGCGGACAAGGTGTGGTCTATCGCGCGCGGCAGAAAAGTCTCAATCGCATCAGTTGCTCTCAAAGTGATCGGCCTGGGACATTGGGCTACCGACGCGCATCTGAAGCGCTTTCGCCGCGAAGCGGAAGCCGCTGCCAGCCTGGATCATTCCGGTATCGTTCCAATCTACGAAGTCGGCGAGCGCGATGGCTCCTGCTACTTCAGCATGAAGTTCGTCGAAGGCGGCCAGCTTGATGAAGTGGTCACGAGCGCGAGCCGATGCCGATCCGGCAGGCGGTCGAAGCTAATCGCCAAGGTAGCGCGCACGGTTCACTACGCGCACGAGCACGGCATTCTTCATCGTGACATCAAACCGGGAAACATCTCTGCTCGATGCAAAAAGGCGAACCGCATCTGACCGATTTTGGTCTGGCGCGACTGGTCGAGACTGAGAGCACGGTCACGCGCACGATGGAAGTGTTGGGCACGCCCAGTTACATGGCGCCGGAACAAGCTGTGGGAAACAACGCGCAGCTCAGCAGCGCCACAGATGTTTATGGACTTGGCGCGGTGCTTTACCAATTGCTGACCGGTCATCCGCCTTTTGCCGGTGGAACAACCTACGAGACGATCAAGCTACTGCTTGATACTGAGCCGCGACAACCGCGCCTGTGGAATCTGAAAATAGATCGCGATCTCTCAACGATCTGCCTCTAAGTGTCTCGAGAAAGATCCGAACCGTCGTTATCCGTCCGCGCTTGCGCTGGGGCCGCGAAGATCTGGAACGCTGGCCTCAGGCATGAGCCAATTCTGGCACGCCGCGCCGGAATTCTCACCCGCGGCAAAAACGGGCGCAGCGAAAACCAACAGGGATTCACTGTTGGCAGCGTCTCTCGTTCGCCCCAGCAGCGGCCGCTGGTTGGATCGTTTGGAAAAGCGAATTCATCCGACACTCGCAGGGCCACCGGTATCGCCGTGCTGCCATTTGAAAATCTCGGTGGCAACAAAAATGACGCGGTTTTGATCGACGCCGCTTGCAGGATGACATCCTAACGAGACTAGCCAAAGTAGCCAGCCTCAAAGTCAATGCAGCCGCACCGGCGTGATGCTGCGCAATATCGCAGTGCGCGAAACATTCAGCAAATCCGCGACAGCCTCCATGTTCCCTCATGTCCTGGAAATGGAAAAACGCAGATGACGGCGACAAGATCCATCTGACGTGCGCAACTGATCGATACCCAGACCGACGAACATATCTGGGCAGAGCAATACGAGCTAAAAGCGCAATGCAGCGAACGATGCTTTTCGCCGTCCATGGATGAGATTGCGCAAACGATCGCGAATCAGTTGCAGGCGAAGCTTTCCTCGAAGGAAAAAGCGCTCCTGGCCGATAAACGACCTACGTCTGACCCGGCGTTGCTTATGCCTTTTACGAACAAGCCAAAAACCCCGATGACCCTTACACCCCGCGAACACCACGCGCATTCAACTCCTGAAACAAGCTATTCAACGCGATCCCAACTTCCTCCCTTGCCTTACCGTCAGCTGGCCGTGATTTACGCCAACCGCTACGGCGACGAGACGCAATATTCCGACGACCAGCGCGTCGCGAGAACGCGCGACTCGCGTGGGAGGCGACTGAGAGCGCGCTGCGGATGCCAACCCGACCGCGGCGAACCGCATCTTGCCCGGGCCTATTATTACTTCATGCTTAGTCAGCGCATAAAAGAAGCACGCTCGTGAGCTCGATCGCCGCTCCGCAAAAGCTTTTGCCCAACGATTCGGAGGCGATCTTCCTTGATGGCCGACTTACGCGCTATGAAGGCTCTTTGGATCAGACGCTCTGGGCCAAGGCCCACCACGCACCGAGCTCTGACCCACACAATGAGTAAGGTGCATTTCGCCCGCTGGACCGCGGAGGTCTCACTTTCGAGGCTGAGACGTTATCGCGCGTGGCGAACAATCGTTCAGATGATTCAACAGAAACCCGGCGCTGACCAAAAACTTCAATACCGCCTTGCTGGCCGTCTTCAAATTTGGTTGGCGGGCGACCTGGATGGCGCGCTCGAGATCTGCAAGCGCCGCACGAGCGGAAAATGGAAGAGGCGACACGGTTCTATGCTGCTTTCTATAGACGTGGATTACAACACCGCCTTGGAGCTAGCCGCCGCTCGTCTGCCTGATAGCCTCGGACACATTGACACCGATCTTGATTACCCTCCGCTAGCGGAAGAGTTGGATCTACCGTGCACGCGGCGAAAAGGAGAAAGCGGAGACTATCGCGCGCAGCTTGCGCGCGGAGCTAGAACAGAATTCGGCCCAGTGCCCCACACAACGAATGGGCAATCACATTCGGTGCTGGCGAGCTCTGATGCTCGCTCTCGGGCTCAAAGAACAAGCCATCGCTGCAGGGATGCAAGGTCGCAGAGATGCGTCCCATCGCCTGGGACCCAGTGAATGGTCCCGTGCCTCCGTTTTCGAGCTGACCAAAGCTTATGCCTTATCCGGCGAACGCGACCTGGCCATTGAGCAGCTGGAAAAGCTGCGATCAGGATTCCTTCTGATGTCAGCTATGGCGGCCTGTGCCACAATCCGCGCTGGGATACTTCCTCCTGCGTGGCGATCCACGCTGAAAAAATGTCGCTCTCGCGCCGAAATAATCTTCTGTAGTGGCAGGCGTGCCGCCTGCATCAATGCGAAAGCGGCCGAAACGGCTGCCTCACAGTTTTCATCCCTGAAATGGGCCCCCGAAGCGTAGCCGGTAAAGGCGCAGCCGCATAGTCCGCGGTTGCCCTTCCACCTCCTGCGCAACAGCGGCCCAAATCTGGCGCAGCACACCGGTGAACGAGCCGTGAAGTTAACTCAGCCTTCGGGGTCAATGAAGGCCACAATCCACGAGAAGGAAAATTATGAAAAGCGCCGCCGCGATGGGAAGCATACACAACGTGAGAACTGCATTCGTGAAGGCATCGGTCTTTGCAAGCTAGCGTTAATATCGATGATGTCGGGACTCGCTGCGATCGATTGTGGCGCGGGTGAACCGTCCGGGCTGTTTTTTCTTCGCTTGAAAGATCCTGCTGATTCCAATTAGTAAGCAAGCCTGAGCAGGAGAATATTGGCATAGCCGCGGCGAACCGCGCTCGCCGCAATCTATCAGTGGGCAGAATCTAGACGAAGTTTTCGCGTCACGTTGGCCGGACGCTGACCTGCAAACCATGCAAAGCTTAACTCCAAACGCGGCGGATGCAAAGACATTGGACAACGATTACTTACCATGGATTGTTTACACCTACACCATGGTGGGGAACCGATCCGAAACGCGGCTCGGCCACGACCATAATTCCGACGGTGCTGGATGTCACTCCCGCTGCGTTTCGCCTCGCCGACGGCAACGTATTCGATGCAAGCACTGACATCGTCATCAATGGCAGACACCGATACAAGGAATCATCACCCCGATATTTCAGAACTACAATTTCAATAACACCAACGTGACAGTCGGAAATACGCAATGCGGGTGACGCGTTCCAGCGCGCTAATTTTTGGGACTCGGTTTCTCGACAAGGGCGCCCAATTATCATGTTTTGCTCGGACAACCAACGGTCCGTCCGGTCCAAACGATCAACGTTCCGATGGTTTGTTCCTCTTATTATACCGATCCGCTTACGGGCAACCCATTGCTCCTTGGTTGATGACGACGACTTTCTTGTCAATACCACATTTTCGATTCTGGCTGCCGCCAATATTCCGGCAACCACATTACCGATCGTGGTCTGGGGCATAGTCGGTGGCCAGATCTCGGAGGGTGCACACGGCGTAGCAAATCTTAAAGCGGAAACGCGCTCCAGACCTTTATCGCACCGGTTTCTATTATCCACATCCGCCTATTGCCGATGCCTATACGTTGAGCCATGAAATTGTTGAATGGATGGACGATCCGTTCACCAACAATTTCACACCCGGCTGCATTGTTCCCCAAAGTTCCAGCGACCGATGCGACAGCAGTTTTCGTGGCCGACCCCGTCTCGAAGTTGCGGATCCGGCAGCAGTTTTTAGTCGAAAGCAGTGTTGCTCTTCCAACTGGCATTCATTCACCTATCACGTGACGGAGGCGATGTTCCTCGATTTTCACCAGATCGACCCCCTTCGCGCTCTCGTATATAACGGCCAATACAGTTTCTTCGAGATCGGCGCACTGTACGGCTCATATTGACGGAGCCGTCATCGCCTTGCACCGGCCATGTCGAATTTACCTCTACCTACATCGATTTCCCGGTGCGACCTTTACGGCAGTGACCGGAATCAACAACCGGGGAGCTGTTGGGTTTTACAACGACACCCCACGGCGTGCAGCATGGATTCGTCTTTAATGGCTCGAATTATTCCACCTTGGACTTTCCGGGCGCATTGTTCACCGACCCTTACAAAATTAACGACGTAGGGAATGATTGTTTTTGGCACGTTTGCCGATGCCTCCTTTGGCGTGCATGATCCCTTTATATCAGAATGGTGCGTGGACGCAGCTCGATTTCGGGCTCATCGGATACGGAGGTTTTCGGAGTTAATGCGGCTGACGATCAGGTACTACGATGGCTTTCAGCCCGTGACTCACGCCTTCGTCTTGCAAAATGGGCAATATCAGAGGATCGACGTCTGTTTGGCACGCAAACAAACGCGTTTGCCATAAATAATCTTGGTTCCATCACTGTTGGCTACACCGATAGCAATGCTGCGTAACTGAACGAAGTAATACC
>ERZ1370068.5752-contig-4762_pt1 | contig 55090 bp, 66 predicted proteins | sample MGYA00561227_ERZ1370068 | MGnify/ENA primary metagenome ERZ1370068 (study PRJEB38410, sample SAMEA6850437) | metagenome | study: Metagenomic assessment of the ecological functions of the soil: analysis of the soil microbiota associated with the... | reverse complement strand
TGCCCGGCGCCCTCCACGAGATGGCAGCCGAGCATGTTCGTCAGCACGTCCTTCTGCATCTTGATCATGTCGCCGCCGGGGCGCTGATAGATGCCCCAGTCGCTCTTGCCCGATGATGAAGCACGACGGCACGTCGATGGTGCGCCCGGAGAAGATCTGAAGCTCGGCGGCGTTCCGGCCACTGGTATTGCAGCGATACCACTTGAGCCCGCCCTGAAAGCCGTTGCGGCCATACTCCTCCGCGTACACCGCCAGCTCCGCCTCGGGCAGCCAGGTGTTCGCGGCGATCTCGGACGCCGACGGCATCTCCTTGGCCACCGTCTCGGCCATGCCCTCGTGCGAGATCCATGATGTAGTAGGTCGGCATCTTCGCGAGCTCGCTCGCCGTCCAGCGACGCGAGCGGAAACGGCTGGTTCTGCTTCCAGTCGGCGCTCTTGTAGTGGTAGTAGGCGCGCAGGAACGCGTGGACGCCCTGCCGGCACTGCCACATGTTGTCGTTGGCTTCGCGGGTCGAGTAGTACCACTGGTAATGCTTGCGCGGGCGCTTCAGCGCGGCCAGGTCGTCGTGGATGGTCGGCGCGCGGGCGCCGTCGCCGGTCCCGCGTGGTCGGTGTCGAACGGCAACGCCGGCGGGCCGGCAAACGGCGCGCTCATCATCGCGACGGAATGAAACACGTCGGGACGTATCAGCCCGCACCAGGCGGCGACCGACGAGCCGGCATCGTGGCCGACCACCGCCTTCACTGATCGATAGCCGAGGGCGGCAGACCAGTCCTATCGCGTCCCGCACCAGATTGAGCGTGCGGAAGAGGCCGACGTCGCCGTCGTAATTCCCGTCCCAGCCCGTGGTGCGCCCGTAGCCGCGCTGATCGGGGGCGACGACGTGGAAGCCGGCCGCGGCGAGCGGGAGCATCACCTTTCTCCAGCTGTAGGCGAGCTCGGGGAAGCCGTGAAGGAGCAGGACGAGCGGACGGGCGGCATGCCGTTGCGAGCCTGCCTCGAAGCCCGCTTCCAGGATGTGCATCCGGAGGCCGTTGATGCTCTCGACGAAGCGTGAGCGGATGCCGGAGGGTAGGACGGATGGAGGAAGAGGAGCAAGGTTGGTCATCTTTTCCTCTGGTGGCGCTGCGCTTGAGGGAGCAGGTGTCGGGTCGCCCCCTCACCCCTGCCCTCTCCCCGTGGGGGGGATTCGGTACGTGGTCCGTCCCCCGGGAGGACACGGTGAGGCCGCTAGCGCGCGTCCTTGATGGCCTGGGCGAGTAGCTTCGCGCCCTCGTAGTTGCGCTCGGGCGGCTCCCAGCTGTAGGCGAGACGGATGAACTCCTCGCCGCCGCCGTTGATGAAGAACGCCGGCCCCGCCGTGTACTGGATGCCCGTGCTTCACCGCCGCCTCGCGGACCTTGGCCGTCTTGGTCCCCGTGGGCAGCTTGATCCAGATGAAGAAGCCGCCCTCGGGCTTGCGTGATCTCGACGTCGGTGCCCTCGAGCACTTCCCAGAGGCCCTTGAGCATGGCATCGCGCTTCAAGCGATAGATGTCCACGAGCCGGTTCGACGTGGGGCACCAGGTTGTCACGCATGTAGGCCGTGGCCACGCGCGACACGTACGGATTGACGCCGCCGCCGAAGAGGAAGCCCTGGAAGGCGGGGATCATCTCCTGCGGTGCGCAGAGCCAGCCCAGCCGCACCCCGCCCCGAGGATCTTGGACAGCGTGCCCGCGCGCATGGTGCGCCCGCCCTTGTCGAGGGCGTAGAGCGAGGATGCAGCCTGCCCCTCGAAGCGGAGCTCGCCGTAGGCGTCGTCCTCGAGGATGACCGTCTCGTATTCGTGGGCGAGGGCGATGAGCTCCTCGCGACGGCGGCGCGACATGGTCGGCCCCGCCGGGTTCTGGAAGTTGACGATGGTGTAGATGAGCTTGCACGGCTTGCCTTCGCGGCGCAGGAGCTCGAGCTGCTGGCGCGCCACCTTCGTGTCCATGCCCTCGGCGTCCAGGGGCACGTCGAGCACACGCGCCCCGTGGCGGCGAATGGTGGCAAGCGTGCCCGAGAAGGTGGGCGCCTCGGAGAGGATGGCGTCGCCCAGGTCCACGAAGGCGCTGAAGGCCAGCGAGAGCGCATGCCCCGAGCCGTTCGACACGATCACGTTGTCCGGCGACACTTCGAGGTTCTCGAAGAGCCGGTACTTGTGGGCGACGAGCTCCCGCAGGCCTTTGTAGCCCTGGGCCTCGCCGTAGGAGAAGGCCGCGGCGCCGTCGGCCTTCATGACATCGGCCGTGGCTTCGACCATGCCTTCGTACGGGAAGGACGCGGGATCAGGGTGGCCGCCACCGAACTCGAAGGCCGCGTCGGCCACGGGCCGGGCGGGCGGGGCGGAAGCGCCCCAGCCAATCCGGGCGCGGGTGGACAGCAGGTCGTCGATACGGGGTTCGCTGGTGTGGTCATGGGTGGTAGCATACGTCAACTCCAGCCCATGGCGAGACTGAGCCGATACTCCCGCTGGGACGGCACCCAGGCCGTCCCCGATCTCGACGCCGACGAGCTCCTGTCGGCCATGTCCGATGACCTGCTCGCCGAGGGCGATCTTGATGAGCGCCCTGCGCCGGCTCTTCCAGCGCGGCGCCCGCGATCCACAGGGCGGGCGCATGCCGGGGCTCCAGGATCTCCTCAAGCAGCTCCAGCAGCAGCGCAAGCAGCGCCTCGAGCAGTACGATCTCGGCTCGATGCTGGACGACATCAAGAAGAAGCTCGCGGAGATCCGGGACACGGAGCGCCAGGCCATCGAGAAGGAGGTGCCGCCGGGGGCCAAGCAGGAGCAGAAGCTCAACGCCCTCGAGCAGCTGCCCCAGGATCCCGCGGGGCAGATCAAGGCGCTCCAGGATTACCCGTTCCACAGCGCCCGAGGCGAAGCAGAAGTTCGACGAGCTGATGAAGTCGCTCCAGGAGCAGATGCTCAAGCCCTTCATGCAGGGCATGCAGCAGGGGCTCCAGAACCTCACCCCGGAAGACCTCCAGCGCATGCGCGAGATGATGCGCGACCTGAACAAGATGCTGCGCGAGCGCGCGGAGGGGGCGAGCCGGATTTCCAGTCCTTCAAGGACAAGTGGGGCAGAACTTCCCCGGGGCGGAAAATCTGGACCAGCTCCTGGAGCAGATGGGCAAGCAGATGGGCCAGATGCAGTCCTTGATGGAGAGCCTCACCCCGGGCCAGCGCCAGCAGCTCCAGGAGATGATGCAGTCGCTCTTCGCGCGCGACGAGCGCCTCGAGGCGGAGATGGCGCAGCTCGCCATGAACCTGGAAGAGCTCCTGCCCATGGACGCGTTCCGCCGCCCCTATGACTTCAAGGGCGACGAGAACGTGACCATGCAGGAAGCCATGCGCGTCATGGAAGAGCTCCAGCAGATGGACCAGCTCGAGCGCGAGCTGCGCCGGGCCAAGGAGCCGGGCGATCTCGACGACATCAAGCGCGAAGACGTGGAGCGGCTCCTCGGCGAAGAAGCGGCGCGGGATCTCGAGCGGCTCAAGGAGCTGGCCAAGAAGCTCGAGGAGGCCGGGTACCTCGAGAGCAAGGGCGGCCGCCTCCAGATGACGGCGCGGGCCATCCGCAAGATCGCCGACAAGGCCCTCCGCGACGTCTTCTCCCATCTCAAGCGCGACCGCTTCGGACGGCACGCCGTCTCGCGCCGCGGAGCAGGGGGCGATCGCACCGACGATGCCAAGCGTTACGAGTTCGGCGACCCGTTCCTTCTCGACCTGAAGCAGACGCTCATGAATGCGGTGGAGCGCGGGGGCACGGGCACGCCCGTGCGGCTCGCTCCCAACGATTTCGAGGTGTGGCGGACGGAGCTGTCGACCCAGGCCGCCACCGTGGTCCTCCTCGACCTGAGCCGCTCCATGCTCTACAACGGCTGCTTCGTTGCCCGCCAAGAAGGTGGCCCTCGCCCTCCAGGCCCTGATTCGCGGCCAGTTCCCCGCGACAGGCTGTACATCGTGGGCTTCTCGCTCTACGCGCGCGAGTTCACTCCGGAGGAGCTGCCCCAGCTCTCGCCCAGCGGCACCAATATCGGCACCAACATGCACGCGGCCTTCATGCTCGCCCGCACGCTCCTCGGTCGGCAGAAGGGCGGCAACAAGCAGGTCATCATGATCACCGACGGCGAGCCCACCGCCCACATGGAGAACGGGGAGGCGGAGTTCTCCTATCCGCCCACCCGCCGGACGCTGCAGGAGACGCTCAAGGAAGTGCAGCGCTGCACCCGCGAGGGCATCACCATCAACACCTTCATGCTCGACCGCAGCGAGATGCTGACGGCCTTCGTCGAGCAGATGGCCCGCATCAACCGAGGACGCGCCTTCTTCGCCACTCCGGAGCGCCTCGGCGAGTACGTGCTCGTGGACTACGTCAGCAACAAGCGCCGCGCCGCCTCGTAAGTGTCGGCGATTTCCGTCCAGCACGTCAGCCGCTCCTGGGGCGCCACCCGCGCGGTGGCCGACGTGAGCTTCGAGGCGGCGGCGGGCAAGATGCTGGTGCTCCTCGGGCCCTCGGGCTGCGGCAAGTCCACCACTCTCCGGCTCATCGCGGGTCTCGAGCAGGTGTCGGGAGGCCGCATCACCATCGGCGGCCTCGATGTGACCAACCTGCCCCCGGCCGCGCGACAGCTCTCCATGGTCTTCCAGTCCTACGCGCTCTTCCCGCACCTGTCGGTGGCCGAGAACATCGTGTTCGGCCTGCGCGTGCGGCGGTGCCGGCGGCCGAGCGCGCGGCGAGACTCGCCCGCGTGGCCGATCTCCTCGGCCTCGACGGACTGCTCGCGCGCAAGCCCTCCCAGCTCTCCGGCGGCCAGCAGCAGCGAGTGGCGCTCGGCCGCGCCATCATCGCGCGAGACGCCGGTGTGCCTCATGGACGAGCCGCTGTCGAACCTCGACGCCCAGCTTCGCCTCGACATGCGCCGCGAGATCCGGGGACTCCAGCAGAAGCTCGGCGTGACCATGGTGTACGTCACCCACGATCAGACCGAGGCCATGAGCATGGCCGACCAGGTCATCCTGCTCCGCGATGGTCAAGTCGAGCAGGACGCCGCGCCCGCCGAGCTCTACGCGCGCGCCCGCCACCGTCTTCACCGCGCGCTTCATCGGCACGCCGCCCATGAATATCCTCGAGCTCGCCGACGGCGCGGGCGGCGCCGTGGTCGCGGGCACCGACGGAGCCGGCGCTCCTGCCCGGCCGCGGCGCCGGGCTCCTCCTCGGCGTGCGGCCCGAAGACATCACCCTCACCGCGGTGGGCGGCCTCCGGGCCACCGTCAAGACCATCGAGTACCTCGGCGCCGATTCCATCCTCACCTGCGCGGCGGGCGGGCAGACTCTCGCCGTGCGGGCGCCCGGCCGCGTCGAGCGGCCCGCGGGCGCCCGTCCATCTCGGCTGGAGCAAGGAGCACGTGCACGTCTTCGACGACAAAGCGGGCGGCGCCGTGACGATGTGCCCACCGCCGGCACCCGCGGCTGATCCCTGTGTCCGACCCTTCAACGACGAGGAGAACACGCATGATGGTGAGATGCATCCGAGCCGTAGTCGCCGTCGCCCTGCTCGCCGGCTTGAGCGGTGCGCGTGATGCCCGCCGCTGCCCAGCCGCCGGTGGAGGTGTCCTTCTACTATCCGGTGGCGGTGGGCGGAGCAGTGACCAAGATCATCGACAGCCTCGCCGCCGACTTCCAGAAGGAGAATCCCGGCATCAAGGTGAAGCCGATCTATGCCGGCACGTACCAGGAGACCATCGTCAAGGCGCTGACCGCGCTCAAGAGCGGCGAGCCGCCGCAGATGTCGGTGCTGCTCTCCACCGACATGTTCACGCTCATCGACGAGGACGCCATCATCCCCTTCGACGACATGGCCACCAGCGCCGAGGACAAGGCGTGGCTCAAGAGCTTCTTCCCCGCCTTCATGCTCAACAGCCAGACGGGCGGCAAGACCTGGGGCATTCCCTTCCAGCGCTCGACCATCGTGCTGTACTGGAACAAGGAGTCGTTCCGGGACGCCGGGCCTCGATCCCAACCGCCCGCCCGCGACCTGGGCGGAGCAGATCGAGTACGCGAAGAAGCTGACCAAGCACGACGCGAGCGGCAAGGTGACGCACTGGGGCCTCAAGGTGCCGTCGTCCGGATTCCCGTACTGGCTCTTCCAGGGCTTCACCACCCAGAACGACGTGCTGCTCATGAACCAGGCGCGGCACCGAGACCTACTTCGACAAGCCCGCGGTCATCGAGGCGCTCCAGTACTGGGTCGACCTGAGCCAGAAGCACAAGGTCGATGCCCCCGGCATCATCGAGTGGGGCACCACGCCCAAGGACTTCTTCGAGCGCCAGACGGCCATGATGTGGACCGACCACGGGCAACCTCACCAACGTGAAGAACAACACCAGCTTCGAGTTCGGCGTGGCCATGCTGCCCGCGGGCAAGCGGCGCGGCTCGCCCACGGGCGGCGGCAACTTCCACATCTTCAAGAAGAGCACGCCCGCCCAGCAGGCGGCCTCGCTCAAGTTCATCAAGTGGATCACCTCGCCGGAGCGCGCGGCCGCGTGGGGCATCGACACGGGCTACGTGGCCGTGCGTCCCGACGCGTGGGAGACGGGGCAGATGAAGCGCTACGTGGCGGGCTTCCCGCAGGCCGCGGTGGCGCGCGACCAGCTGCAGTACGCGGTGGCCGAGCTCTCGACCCACGACAACCAGCGCGTGACCAAGGCGCTCAACGACGGCCTGCAGGCCGCGCTCACCGGCGCGAAGACGCCGGAGCAGGCCGATGAAGGACTCGCAGCGCGAGGCTGAGCGCATTCTGCGGCCCTATCGGAAGTAGGGTGGGCGGCCCCGGCGTGAACTGGCCGCCCTCACCCTGCCCTCTCCCCGGTGGGGAGAGGGATGCGATCGGTCACTCGCGCCCGGGGGTTCGAGTCACCTCGCCCCCGGAGGAGAGGGCAGGGTGAGGGGCGGCCGATCGATGGCAAGAGGCGGTCAGTGACGAGGGGGCGCGTCGTATCGCCGAACGTGCAGGGCTGGCTTCTCCTGCTCCCCGCCGCCATCCTGCTCGTCACGTTCACGCCACTACCCGACGGCGGCGACGCTCTACCACAGCTTCTTCTCCACGGCCAAGCCGAGCCGCCCCTCGGTGTGGGTCGGCCTCGACAACTACCGGGCCATGGTCGAGGACCCGGTGTTCTGGCAGGTGCTCCAGAACAATCTCTGGTTCGCGCTCGGGACCATTCCGGCCTCGATCGCGCTCGCCATCCTCATGGCGGTATGGGTCAATGGCAAGATCGCGGGCCGCGGGCTCCTGCGCCTCTCCTTCTTCACGCCCACCGTGCTCCCCATGATCGCCGTGGCCAATATCTGGCTCTTCTTCTACACGCCGGGCTACGGGCTCCTCGAGCAGATCACCGGCCTCTTCGGGCTGCCGAGCCACAACTGGCTGGGCAGCCGGAGCACCGCCCTCCCCTGCCTCATCGTGGTCACGGTGTGGAAGGAAGCGGGCTTCTTCATGATCTTCTACCTGGCCGCGCTGCAATCCATCTCGCCGCATCTCCACGAGGCGGCGGCCCTGATGGGCGCGGGCCGCTGGTACTTCTTCCGCCGCGTCACCTTCCCGCTGCTCATGCCCACCACGCTCTTCGTCCTCATCAATGCCGTGATCAATTCCTTCCGCCTCGTGGACCACATCGTGGTCATGACCAAGGGCGGCCCCGACAATGCCACCTCGCTGCTCCTCTACTACATCTACGACGTGGGCTTCAAATTCTGGGACGCGGGCTACGCCGCGGCGCTCACCCTGGTGCTCCTGGTCATCCTGGCCGCCTTCGCGGTGGGACAGTTCCTCTTCCTCGATCGACGGGTCCACTACCAGTGAGCCGGCCCGCCCGCGCGCTCGAGACGGCGAGCGGCCTGGCTCCTCGGCCTTCTCTGGGCGCTGCCCCTCGCCTACGCGGTGTGGACGGCGTTCCACCCTGCCCAGTTCTCCACGCATTTCGTCCTCGGCGCGCCGCTCACCCTGGAGAACTTCGCCAAGGCGTGGGATGCGGCGCCCTTCGCGCGTTACTTCGTCAACACCATCCTCCTCGTGACCATGATCCTCGCCGCCCAGCTCGTGCTCTGTACCCTGGCCGCCTATGCCTTCGCCCGCTACCAGTTCAGGGGCGCGAGATCGCCTTCCTCCTCGTGCTCGTGCAGCTCATGATCATGCCCGACGTGCTCATCGTGGAGAACTACCGCACCATGAGCCGCCTCGGCATCCTCGACACGCTGGGGGCCATCGGGCTGCCCTACATGGCCTCGGCCTTCGGCATCTTCCTCCTGCGCCAGACCTTCAAGACCGTGCCCAAGGAGCTGGACGAGGCCGCGCGCGTGGAAGGAGCGGGCATGCTCGAGGTGCTGTGGAAGGTCTACGTGCCGCTCGCCCGGCCCGTCTACGTCGCCTACGGGCTCGTGTCCATCAGCTATCACTGGAACAACTTCCTGTGGCCGCTCATCGTCACCAACTCGGTGAGCTCGCGGCCGCTCACCGTGGGGCTCCAGGTCTTCTCGTCGGGGGATCAGGGCGTGGACTGGTCCATCATCACCGCGGCGACCTTGATGACCTCGGCCCCGCTCCTCGTCGGCTTCCTGCTCTTCCAGCGCCAGTTCGTCCAGAGCTTCATGCGCGCGGGCATCCGCTGAGCCGGCCCACCTCAGCGCCAACCATCTTGCCCGATGCTTCATTCCTGCCGCGGGCGGAAGAGCCACTTGACGCCGATTCTCTTTCGGCTAAGACTGGCGAACAGGTTCCGGTGAAGGCCGCAAGCTACCCTGACGCTGTGGCGTGAGAAGGCGGAGTCGCATGGCGCTCATCTCTGAGGCGTCTCGTTGGGCCATCTGGACACACGCCGCGACGAATTCGCCGCCGCCGGGGTACGCGGCCTTGACGTGTCCGCAGTGTCTACACGAGAACCCTCCACCGCCAAGTTCTGCGGCCGGTGCGGGATGCGGCTGTCCGACCGCTGCGCGTCGTGCGGCAGCGAGATCAACCCCGCCGCGAAGTTCTGCGCGCAATGTGGGCACGCCGCCACGGGTGCGGTGCCGCGCCTCCCCTCCCCGACGCATATGTCCCGAAGCACCTCGTCGACAAGATCCTGACGTCGAAGAGCGCGATGGAGGGCGAGCGCAAGCAGGTCACCGTGCTCTTCGCCGACCTCAAGGGCTCCATGGAGCTGCTGGCCGAGCGCGATCCCGAAGAGGCGCGCAAAATCCTCGATCCCGTGCTCGAGCGGCTGATGGACGCCGTCCATCGGTACGAGGGAACCGTCAATCAGGTGATGGGCGACGGCATCATGGCCCTCTTCGGGGCGCCGCTCGCCCATGAGGACCACACGGCCCGCGCGTGTTACGCCGCGCTCCTCATGCAGGAGTCGGTGGAGCGGTACGCGAGCGACGTCCACGCGTTCGCGGAGGGGGCCCTGAAGATCCGTATCGGCTTGAATGCGGGCGAAGTGGTGGTGCGATCCATTGGCAACGATCTGCGTATGGACTACACGGCGGTCGGCCAGACGACGCACCTCGCCGCGCGCATGGAGCAGATGGCGCCGCCGGGCTCGATCCTGATCCCCGCCGACGCCCTGCGCCTTGCCGAAGGCTACGTCGAGGTGAAGTCGCTCGGCCGCTTCACCATCAAGGGACTCGCCCATCCGATCGAGGTCTGCGAGGTCATCGGGGCGGGGATGGCGCGCACGCGCTTTCAGGTCTCGGCGGCGCGTGGCCTCACCCGCTTCGTGGGGCGTGACGCGGAGATCGATGAGCTTCACCGGACGCTCAAGCAGGCACGAAATGGGCAGGGTCAGATTCTCGCCGTCGTTGGCGAAGCGGGTATGGGCAAGTCGCGGCTCTTTCATGAGTTCATTCACTCGCCGAGCACCGAAGGATGTCTGGTGCTCCAGTGCGGGTCCGTCTCGTACGGCAAGGCCCGCTCGTACTTGCCCATCATCGATCTCCTCAAGGTCTACTTCCGCATCGAGGACCGCGACGACCGGTTCACGATTCGTGAAAAGGTCACGGCGAGGCTCCTGACCGTGGGCGAGGCCCTCCACTCGGCGCTGCCCGCTTTTCTCGCGCTCCTGGACGTGCCCCTAGAGGACGCCTCATGGCAAGCGCTCGATCCGGCGCAGCGCCGTCATCGCACGTTGAGCGCCGTCCAGGGACTCCTCCTGTGGGAGAGCCGGGTGCAGCCACTCCTCATCGCCGTGGAGAACCTTCACTGGATCGATTCCCAGACCCAGGGACTTCTCGATAGCCTGGTCACCAGCCTGCCCACCGCCCCTATCCTGCTCCTCGTCAACTACCGCCCCGAGTACCACCACGCGTGGGCGAACCGCACGTACTATCGGCAGATCCGCATCGATCCTCTCGCCCCGGAGAGCGCGGAGGCACTTCTCCGGGCGCTCCTGGGCGACGACGTCACACTCCAACCGCTCAAGCGATTGCTCATCGAGCGCACGGAGGGCAATCCGTTCTTCCTGGAAGAGAGTGTGCGCACCCTCGTCGAGACCGGGGTGCTCGCCGGCGAGCGAGGCGCCTATCGCCTCGCCAAGGACGTGACCTCGATCCAGGTGGCCCCCACCGTGCAGGCCGTCCTCGCGGCGCGGATCGACCGGCTCAGCTCGGAGAACAAGCGCCTGCTCCAGTGCGCCGCCGTGATTGGCAAGGACGTGCCCTTCACCCTCCTGCGCGCCATCGCCGACGCCCGTGAGGACGACGTGCAAGGGGTCTCAGCGATCTTCAAGCCGCCGAGTTCGTGTACGAGACGAACCTGTTTCCCGATCTTGAGTACACCTTCAAGCACGCTCTCACGCACGAGGTCGCCTACGGCAGCCTCCTCCAGAATCGTCGGCGCTCTCTCCACGCCCGTGTCGTGGAAGCCATCGAGACGCTCTATCCGGACCGCCGGGCCGAGCAGGTGGAACGGCTCGCCCATCATGCCGTCCGCGCCGAGATGTGGGAAGCGGCGGAGGCGTATCTGCGTCAGGCGGGGAGCAAGGCGCTTGCCCGCTCCGCCAATCGAGAGGCAGCGGCGTATTTCGAGCAGGCGCTCGCCGCGCTGGAGCATCTGCCGGAAACGCACGATACGCTGCCGCACGCCATCGACATCCGCTTCGACCTTCGAAACGCGTTCCTCCCCATGGGAAAGTTCGACACGTTCTATGGCTATCTGCGCGAAGCAGAGACGCTCGCGCGAAAGCTCGGCGATCAGCGCCGCCTCGGCTGGACCTCCGTGTATCTGTGTCATTACTTCTGGATGACCGGGCGCGCGTCCGAGGCACGCACGTTCGGTCACAGCGCGCATGGCATCGCTGGACACCCTCGGCGACTCGACCCTGCGCATCGTGGCCAGCTTCTACCTAGGCCTCGCCTGCTACGCCTCCGGGGATCACCAGCGCGCGGAGGAGCTCTTCCGCGCGGCCGTCCTCTCCCTCGAGGGCGACCTCAGTCGTCAGCGCTGCGGCCTCGCGGGGTTTCCTGCCGCCATGTCTCGGTCCTACCTGGGGCTGGCCGTCGCCAATCGGGGAGCGTTCGGGGAGGGGATCGCGAACGCCGAGGAGGGCATTCGCGTGGCGGAGGCGCTGGATCACCCCTACAGCCTCATCGTGGCATGCTGGAGCCTGGGGTTGCTCTACGACGTGAAGGGCGATCCGGGCGAGGCCGCGCGGGTGCTCGAGCGCGGTCTTGCCCTGTGCCGCGAATGGAAGCTGACGGTCCTCGTTCCCCTCGTGTCCGGGCCGCTCGGCTACGCGTATGCCCTGACCGGGCGAGTGACGGAGGGCCTGTCCTTGCTCTCCCAGGCGTTGCAGGACATGGAGACGATGGGCCGGGGCGCGTACCATTCGCAGGTCGTGGTCCACCTCGGCGAAGCGTGTCTGCTCGCGGGCCGGCTCGACGAGGCGCGCACCTTTGCCGAGCGTGCCCTGATGCTGACGCGCAACCGTGGGGAGCGCGGGGACGAGGCGTCCGCGCTGTGTCTGCTCGGCGACGTCGCGGCGCAGGGGGACCCTCTGGACGTCCGGACGGCGGAGGAGCATTATCGCATGGCCATGGCGCTGGCCGAGGAGCTGCGCGATGCATCCCCTCGTCGCTCGCTGCCACCTCGGCCTCGGCACTCTGCATGGCCGCCAGGGAACATCGAACGAGGTCCGCGAGCACCTGAGCCCGAGCGATGACAATGTTCCGCGAGATGCACATGACATTCTGGCTGGAGAGGGCAGACCGGGAGCTCCAGGCCCTGGGATGACCATGCCGCCGCGACCCAGTGAAGTCAGTGCGAGGAAGATGCCCATGGACCGTCAGGTCGGAATCGTCGCCTACGATTGCCTCTCCCCGCTCGGCACGACGTTCGGCGCGACGTGGAAGGAGCTCGTCAACGAGCGCAGCGGCATAGCGCTCATCGATCGCTACGATCCCGGGAAGGAGACCCTGTCCGGCGTCGCCTCGGTCGCCTACGCGGGGCAGGTCCCGCTCACCTACGCCGAGATGGCCGGCTCGCCGGAAGGATGGCGACGATCGCCCGAACCATCCTCGCACTGCGTACGGACGGTGTGCCAGCGCGTGCTCGAAGACCTCGACTTCGACGTATCGCGACACGACCCGCAGCGCATCGCCGTCTTCGGCGCCACCGCCCTCACCGCTCAGATCTCGCAGCACGTGCTGGAGTCGACCTCGAGACCGTACGCGAGCTTCATCCTGAACCAGTGTCACAACATTCCCGCTCGCCATGGTGGCCCAGCAGTTCGGCCTCAGGGGACCATCCTTCAGCATCGGCGGGGCGTGCGCCTCCGGCAACCACGCCATCTTCCTCGCCTACCAGTTCATCAAGAGCGGACTCGTCGACAGCGCCCTCGTGGTGGGCTTCGAGTTTCCCTTGCTCCCGATCTGCGTGGGAGGCTTCGAGTGGCTCCACGCCCTGTACAAGCGGGACAAGCCCGCCGACCGCGCGTACGACCGTCCCGGTGCGGCGAGCCGGCCGTTCTCCGGGTGACCGCCGCGGCTTCGTGCTCGCCGAGGCCGTGGGCGCCGTCTTCATCTCCGGGGTGGAGCACGCGCGACGCACAGGGTGGCCGGTGAAGGCGGTCATCCGGGGCGGCTATCTCAACTCGGACGGCGATCACCTGACGCGCATGGCCACCGACAATATCGCCACCTGCATGCGCGAGGCGATCAACGCGGCGGAGTGTCGTCCCGAGGACATCGACTGCGTCAACGCGCACGCTACCTCCGACGCCGGTGGGCGACGGCGCGGAGCTGCGCGCGCTGTCCGCGGTGTTCGGCGAGCGGCTGGCGGGACTGCCCGTGGTGGCCAACAAATCGCAGCTCGGCCATTCTCTGGGCGCGTCATCGGTGCTGGAGCTGATGATCGCGGTGGAGGGTATGCAGGAGGGCGTGGTACTGCCCACCCTCAACCACGTGGCCGATCCCACCTTGCCGAAGGCGTTCATTTCCCCTCGACCCTCGCCTACAAGCACCGGCTCACGCTGCTGAACTCATTCGGCTTCGGTGGCACAAACGCGTCACTGGTCGTGGAGGGAACGGTCCGATGAACACACAGGTGGTGTGGGAGATTCTCTGGAAGTCGCTGACGGGAGGGAACTACGACGTGGAGGCCCTGCGGGCCCGAGCGCGGGACGACTCGGATCTCATCGCCGACATGGGCATCGACAGCCTCGACCTCGTGGAGTTCTTCCTCCGGCTCGAGGAACACGCCAACGTCAAGCTGGACGCCGACGACTACTGCGAGCCTCACCTCGGTCGCGGCCATCGCGAAGCGGCTGTAGCGACGGGCCGCGGCGTATGAGCCTGACCGCCGTCCTGCAGGTGCCGGAGCTGGAGGAGCGCTACCGGAAGCTCAAGAAGTTCTTCTACCTGCGCGAGTCCGCCTACGATGTGACGAGCGCCTGTCAGCTGCGCTGCGACGGATGCTACTACTTCGCGGGCGAGCGCTCCAACGTGACGGACGACCGCGACCCGCAGCGATGGCGCCGCTTCATGGAAGGCGAGAAGCAGCGCGGCATCAACTACCTGAACCTCGCCGGCGCCGAACCCGCCCTCCGTCCCGCCGTGCTTCCGCGCCTGCCATGACGCCATCCCGCTCGGCACCGTCTTCACCAACGGATTGAAGCGCGTCGATCCCGCGATCCGCTACCGCATCCAGGTATCGGTGTGGGGCGACCAGACGGGAGACCCGAAGTATCGGCGGTACGCGAACGGCCGGGAGGGTCCCTACTGCCTGCCCATCCAGCTCGAGAACTACGCGGGCGACGATCGGGTGATGTTCGTCTACACGTTCAACAGCGAAAACGTCGACCAGCTCGACGAGGTGATCGAGCAGGTTCGCGCCGCCGGCCACAGGATCACCTTCAACGTCTTCAGCGCGCCCGAAGGCAACCGCTCGATCCTCAAGCTGCGCGACACGATGAAGGCCACCCGCGACAAGATGATCGACGCGATGGAGCGGTACCCCGGCACCGTCGTCTACTCGTACTACAACGCCGAGGTCCACACGCAGGAGGCGAGCCTTCGCGGCCAGTTCGGCTGTCCGTACCCGCGCGCCGCCGCCGAAGACCGCCGGCTGTTCGGCATCGGACGCACGTTTCCGGAACTATCGAGCCGATCTGAGTCACGAGGGCGCATCGTGCTGCGTTCCGCACACCGATTGTGCCGATTGCCGTCATTACGCCGCCGGCAGCGCGATCGTCACGTCGCGCCTGGATCTGCACGCGGAGTCGGAAGCGCGCTTCCGGGGATGGCTCGACTACGTGGACACGTACCTGGCCATCTGGATCCTGGGCTACGAGAAGAGCGGCAACCTCTATCGCACGACCTAGATCCCGAGGGGCGCGGTGAAGCGCGGCGCGAGGGTGACTCAGGCGACCGTCCTCTTGTGCTTCATGGAGTCAGTCACTGTAAGGGCAGAATCCGCTTGACTCGCTCTTCGATGGAGACCTAGATTCTCCCTCAATTCCCTCCATCTCAACCGATCTCGGTCGCAGGGGCAGAGGAGGCTCCTGGTTCCGGACCTGGGACAATCTCCATCGCATCACTGGTGTTCAAGTTGGTGGCGCGACCTGCGCAAGAGAGTTGCCCGTTATGTCCGCTAGGGCCGACTGGGGGCCCCCGATTCTCGAGGCTTCGCCGGTGGACAGCGACGGCCCCAATAGCATGGTAGTGCGTAAAGGAGGTGGAGTATGAAGCGGCAAAGTGGAGCCAAGGCCATGGTGCTCGCAATAATCCTGTTCTCGCCTCCCTTGATTTGGAGTTCTGCTCCGGGCAGACCTTCTTAGCTTGAGCTTTGCAACGATCGCCACCGCTGTCGACACGGGGCAACAGGAGGGCATCTTCGACCTCTTGATCGGCGTGGGAAACATCAATCTAGCTCACGACGTGACCAGGTTCATCAACGGACTGTGGAGCAGCGGCACCGCGTTTGCGGGGTTCAGTTGCGGGAGCAGTATGGTGTAGCCGTGCGCACCAGCACCATGATCCATCGTTCTCCCGCATAACATGCTCGGGTTGTCAGATTCAGGACTGACGGAGGAGGGTGATCAGTATGCATTGCCCACAGTGTCAACAGGTAAATCCGGAGGGGCACGGTTCTGTAACGCCTGCGGCCACCATCTGGCGCCCCAACCGTACCGTGGCTCCTGTGTCGAGCCCTAGCTCTCCCCAGGCGTATACCCTCAAACACCTCGCCGAGACAGATCCTCACCTCCCGCAGTGCTCTGGAGGGGAGCGCAAACAGGTCACCGTGCTGTTTTGCGACATCGTTGACTCTTCCCGGCTGGCAGAGCACTTGGATCCCGAGGTCATGCACCAGATCGATGGACCAGGTGCTCCGGCTCATCGCCGAAGCCGTGCACCGCTACGAAGGGACCGTGAACCAGTACCTTGGGGATGGTTTGATGGCGCTCTTCGGGGCGCCCGGTGGCCCTGGAGGACCACGCCTCCGGGCGGTACAGGCGGCGCTCGCTATTCAGGAGACGGTCTCTGGGTACAGCCTCCAACTCCAGCGCCAGCATGGTGCAGAGATGCATCTGCGGCTCGGGCTCAACACCGGTCTGGTGGTGGTAGGGCGCATCGGCGATGACCTGCGCATGGACTACACAGCAGTGGGGAACACCACGCACCTCGCAGCACGTATGCAGGCTCTAGCTGAGCCCGGGGCGATTCTGACTCACTGAGGCCACGCACCGCCTGGTCGAGGAGTACGTCCGTGGTGAGGTCCTGGGGCCGGTCGAGGTCAGAGGGCAGCACGCACCGGTTCGAGTATACAAGGTAACTGGGCGGCGGCGGTGGCGTAGCCGGCTGGAGATTAGTGCGGAACGTGGGCTGACGCCGCTTGTGGGTCGTCAGCGGGAAAGCGGCCCTGCTGCAGGACTGCCTGAAGCGGGCGGCAGCGGGACGTGGGCAGGTCGTGGGCATTGTGGGCGAACCGGGGGTGGGGAAGTCGCGCCTGCTCTACGAATTTCACGCCGCTCCTGCCGCCGGGCGGGTCACACTGGCTCGTCTGGCCACTGCGTGGGCGCACGGGCAGACCACACCCTACCTGCCACTCCTGGAGATTCTGCGCACCAACTTTCAGATCGAGGATGGAGGATAATCCGCTGCAAATCCAGGAGAAACTGCGCCAAGGTGTGCACCTGCTGGACCAGACTTCGGCGGCCACCCTCCCCTCTCTCGCGAGGCGCTGTTCGGCTCTGCCAGGAGCGGACGATGCCTCGCGTCATCTGGAGCCCGAAGGACAAACGACGGCAGACCTTCGAGGCGATTCGCGCCCTGACGGCATAGCCGGGAGCCAACGCCGGCCTCACGTGCTGGTGCTGCGAGAACCTGCACTGGCTCGACCAGACGTCAGAAGACTGCTCTCGCCATGCTCATCGAGAGCCTGGCAGGACTGCCCCATCCTGGTGCTCACCACTCATCGCCCCGGCTACACGGTACGCTGGGCGGATCAGACCTACTATACGCAGGTCGCCCTGGACCTGCTTCACCGACGCAGAGGCCGAGGTGATGGCGGCGACCCTGCTCGGGAGCCACGACCTCCCCCAGGTCTCCTGCAGTTCATCCAGGAAAAGGCGAGCGGCAATCCCTTGTTCATCGAGGAGGTGACGCAGGCGCTGCCTAGAGCGTGGCTCTTCTCGTCCAAGAGAACGGCGGCTTCACGTGGACAAGCGGCACGGTCGATCGAGATCCCGTACGACCGTCCAGGACATCATGCGGGCGCGTATCGACCGGCTGGAAGAGCCGGTCAAACGTACGGTGCAGACAGCCGCAGTCATTGGCCGTGAGTTCGGTCTGCGCCTGCTCACGCGGATGTTCCGAGCATGGCCGCAGAGGTCTCGCGCTGACCTGGGCACACTGAAGCAGGCAGGAGCTGATTCATGAGGCGCGCCTTTTCCCCGAGCTGGCCATATCGTTTCAAACACGCCGTCATCCAGGACGTGGCCTACCAGAGCCTCTTAGCCGCAGACGGCGACGGGCAACTCCACGGCGCCATCGGCCGGGCGGTCGAGGACCTCGACGTTGACCGTCTGGAGGAGCAGGCCGCGATCCTCGCCTACCATTATGCGCGCATAGTGCAGCAGCGCAGGACAGAGCGGTGGCGTATGGGCTCCTGCGCCGGGGATCGGGCCGCTCGCCTCTACGCGCCATGCCGAGGCCACGACGTATTATGCGCAAGCCCTCGCGATCGCCTCGCGCCCTGCCCGCCTCGCCTGAGGCGCAGCTGGCGCAGATCGACGCCACCCTGAAGCTCGCCGCGGTGGGCGCGACCCGTCAGGACATGGAGCGGGATCGGGCGAATCTGGAGCTGGCACGTACCCTGGCGGCACGCATTGGGCGATGACGCCCGTCTGGCCCAGGTGCTCTACTGGCTCGGACGGCTCTGCTATGTCCGTGGCGAGTATCAGACTGCCATCGCGTACGCCGAGCAGAGCCTCGCCCTTGCCGACCGGCTGGACGATGACGCCCTGTCAGCACCCCCGGTGAATCTCATGGGCCGGGTGTACTTTCTCTTCTCCGACTACCCCAAAGCGAGTCAGCATGCTGGCGCGGAGCGTCGCACAGATGCAGTCGGCTCGGGAATACGACAGACGAGGCTACCGCGGCGGGCTTTGCGAGCCTTGCCTTCGCATTTGCGGGCGAGTTTGAGTTGGCCTTTGCCCACGCCGACCATGGCATCCGCTTGTCCCAGGATATCCAAAATCCCTTTGCGGAGGCTGCCGCCTATCAATACCGTGGCTATGCTCCACGAGCAGCGCGGCGCATGGGCTCAGGCGCTCATGGATTGTGAGGAGGGGCAGCGTATTGGGGAGCGGGTGGGAGACCTCTTCCGGATTTACACGTTGAAAACCGCCCAGGGTCGGGTCTACACCCGACCGGGGACCCGGTTCGGGGACGCGTCCTGCTTGAAGAGGCGGCCGTCCTTGCCGGCCAGCTTGGGACGAACTTCTGGCTGGCCTGGAGGACCAGTTACCTCGCCGCCTGTCTCCTGGCGCTCGGTGAAATCCAGGCGGTGCATGCGCCTCTGTTACGAAGCCATCCGCATGGCCGAAGCAGCCAGCGATCAGTACCCCAAGGCTCTGGCGCAGCGGACACTGGCTGAGGCGTTGTTCGTCCTCGACTCTAGGGATCCACAGTCAGCTGAGCGGGCCATGCTGGAAGCCATCCGGCTCCAACAGGCGATTGGCGCGCAAGCCCGAGCTCGCCCGCAGCTACCTGAGCTACGCCCGTATGCTGCAGGCCCAGGGGAGGGAGAGAAGGCCCGAGCCTACCTCACCCAGGCCATCGACATGTTCCAACAGATGGGCATGGCCTGGGACCTCGATCAGGCCAAGCAGGTGCTCCAGGCATCCCGATGAACCCCACCAGGGGAAGCCAAATTTGTGCAACGCTTCCGCGCCTTCTGGTGCGTGGAGAAGCGCCGCGCGAGGGTGCGATGGCTGGGAGGCGGTACCCGGGAAAGATCGAGGCGGAAGCCCCTGACCGTCACCGCCGGGGCGGGCTCGAAATCGAGCTCGGGCATCCGGCGAAACCCGAGGCGCTCGTAGAGCTGCATGGCCGCCCGCATCATGTCGGTGGTATGGAGGGTCAGGGCCTCGGCGCCGGACTCCCGCGCCCGCCGCACGCACTCATCCATGAGGAGGGCGCCAATCCCTGGCCCCGCGCGGATGGCGCCACCGCGAGAAGCCGCACCTCCGGAAAAGCCAGAGTCATCGACCCGCCACCCGGAGAGTCCAGCCTCGCTCCCGCCGGATAGAGCAGCACCGCGCCGACGATCCGCCCGTCCTCCTCCGCCACGATCTGCGTGTCAGGCGGCGCCGCGGCGAGGGTGGCCACGATGTTCTCGCGGTAGCGGACCCAGAGGGCGGGCGGCATCACCACGCCGTACTGCTCGTAGGCGGACAAGGTGACGGCCTCGATCGCCGCAGCGATCGCTCGCGCGCGCCTCCCGAATGCGGTCCGTCACTTTCGAGTACCTCCGGCCGCTCGCCCGAGGCTCAGGTCAGAGCCAGCCCGAGCGCTTGAAGCGGTAGTAGAGGTAGACACAGATCGCGGCCATGCCCGTCAGCACCACCGGATAGCCGTAGCGCCACTCGAGCTCCGGCATGAACTTGAAGTTCATCCCGTACACGCCGGCCACCATGGTGGGCACCCCGATGATGGCCGCCCACCCCGCGAGCTTCTTCATGGCGTCGTTCTGCGCGCACCGCGGTGAGCGAGAGGTGCGCCTCGAGCGCGCTCGTGAGGAGCTCCCGGAGCGTGTCCACCTGCTCGTTGATGCGGATGGCGTGGTCGTAGACGTCGCGGAAGTACGGCCGCGTGTCCTCGGGGATCAAGGGCATGTCGAAGCGCACGAGCCGGTTGCACACGTCGACGAGGGGCGACACCGCCCGCTTCACCTCGACGAGGTTCCGCTTGAGATCGTAGATCTGATGGACGGTGGCCCGGTCGAACTCGTCGCTGAATATCTCGTCCTCGAGGCGCTCCAGCTGATCGCTCAGCGTATCCAGCACGGGAAAGTACTGGTCCACGATGAAATCCATGAGGGCGTAGAGGACGTAGCCGGGGCCCTTGGCGAGGGCGGGCGGGGTGCTCTCGCAGCGGCTGCGCACGGCCGCGTAGGACGGGGTGTTCCCGTGCCGGATGGAGACGATGTAGCGTGGCCCGACGAAGAGATGCGTCTCGCCGAGCTCCACGTGCTGCTTGTCCGCGCTGAGGATGGCCGGGCGCAGCACGACGAAGATGGAGTCGCCGTACTGCTCGAGCTTGGGCCGCTGGTGGGCGAGCTGGGCATCCTCGACGGCCAGATCGTGGAGACCGAACTCGTGCTGTATCTGCTTGAGCAGCTCGGGGTCGGGATCGTGGAGACCGATCCACACGAAGACGCCCGGCTTCTTGAGCGCCTCGCTGATGTCGGGAATGGAGATGTCGCCGAGGCGCTTTCCTTCCGCGTAGGCGACACAGGCCACCACGCCATTCGCCTGCTCGGTCGCCACCCTGCCCGCTCCCCTTCCGGGGCGAGGGATCTACGGCGCGCCTCCGTCGCCCACGAGGACGAAGGGGGCCCAGAAGGACGGGTGCGACGTCCCCTGTTCGCCCATGAGCTTGATCACCATGCTTCCCAGCCTACCCCAGACCGCCGTGCATTCTCTACTCCTGAGCGGACCTTGCGGGAGGACCCACCTTCGTCTAGCATCTCGAAACGCCATGGACCTGCCCTTCCCGCAGTTCGAGAGTGAGCCCGCGCCGGCTGACGTCCGCTTCCTCGAGGACCAGCTCTACGCCTACAACGTCGAGCGGACAGGAGCTCGACGACGGGCGATGGCTCACCGTCTTCGTCCGCGACGACGGTGGACGTATCGCGGCCGGCCTCCACGGCTGGACGTGGGCGGCGGCGCGAAGGTGCAGACCCTCTGGGTGCGCTCGGACCTTCGTGGGCATGGATACGGCACGCGCCTCCTCGCCGCCGCGGAAGCGGAGGCTCGAGCGAGAGGCTGCGACCGGATTCTGCCTCGACACCTTCAGCCTTCCAGGCGCCGCTCTTCTACCAGAAGCATGGCTACGAGATCGTCGGCGAGGACACCGACACGCTGTTGGAGCACAAGCACTACCGGCTGAGGAAGCGGCTCCTCTAGGAAAGAAATCCCCCTCACTCCTGACCCTCTCCCCGCGGCGGGGGAGAGGGGATCAATGGAGGCGTTACATGCGTGTGACTCGTCACTGGGGCGGCAAGCGGCATTGGGCGGGCGACGTGTCTCCGGTTGGCGCGTGACGCGAAAGCGAGGGGCGGCGTGGCCAAGATCGCCGCGGTGGACCTTGGACCCTCGCCCGGACTCGATAGCCTCCTCGCGGAGCTCAAGACCCTGGGCGCCGAGGCCCTGCCCCTCCATGCCGACATGAGCTCGGCCGAGGCCCCGGCCCGCGCGGTCAGCGAAGCCGTGACCAGCTTCGGGGGCTCGACGGCATCGTGAGCAATGCCGGGATCAACCGCCCGGGCGCGCTCATGGAGTACGCCCTCGCGGACTGGGACGCCATGTTCGCCGTCAACACGCGGGCCACGTGGCTGCTCGCCAAGGCGGCCTACGCCGCCCTCAAGGCCTCGCACGGCGCCATCGTGGCCATCGCCTCCATGTCCGGGAGCAATGCGCACGCGAACCTCGGCGCCTACGGACCGAGCAAGGCCGCCGTCATCATGCTCGTCAAGGTGCTGGCCCAGGAGCTCGGGCGCGACGGCGTCCGCGTCAATTCCGTCTCGCCCGGCATGGTGCGCACGGGCATGACCGCCAAGGTGTACGCCGACCAGCGCGTGGCCGCCGATCGCGATGCCCTCGTGCCGCTCGGCCGCGTCGCCACCCCGGAGGACATGGCCGATGTCGTGGCCTTCCTCCTCGGGCCCGACGCCCGCTACATCAACGGCCACGACCTCGTGGTGGACGGCGGCGTGGCGGGGAATTTCCTCGGCCGCTTGCCCGGGCTCCAGCAGATCACGCGTAGCTGATGTGGTAGCATCGCGAGAAATCAAGCAAAGGAGCCCTCCGTGACCATCAAGCTCGGCATGTTCACCATGCCCTTTCACCATCCCGATCGCGACTACGGTGCGCTGCTCGCCGAGGACCAGGAAGCCATCGTGCTCGCCGATCGCCTCGGCTTCAGCGAGGCGTTCGTGGGCGAGCACTTCAGCTCCTTCAGCGAGCGCATCACCTCGCCCCTGATGTTCTTCGCCACCGTCATCAACCGCACCAAGCAGATCCGCTTCGGCACGGGGGTGCTCAACCTGCCCCAGAGCCACCCCGTCACGGTGGCCGCCCACGCCGCCATGTTCGATCAGCTCTGCCAGGGGCGATTCATCATGGGCATCGGCCCCGGCGGGCTGGTGAGCGACCTCGAGATCTTCGACATCGGACAGGCCGAGCTGCGGCCCCAGATGGTGATCGAGTCCATCGAGACCGTGCTCAAGCTGTGGGCCCAGGATCCGCCCTACGAGATCGACGGGAAGTTCTGGAAGATCTCTCTGACCAAGGGCATCTGGCCGGACTTCAAGGTGGGCTATATCCCGCGCCCGTATCAGAAGCCGCATCCGCCCATCGCGCTCTCCCTCATCACGCCCAATTCGAGCAGCGGCAAGACGGCGGGCGAGCGCGGCTGGATTCCCGTCTCGGGCCAGTTCTTCCACAAGCGGTATCTGCGCGGGCACTGGGAGAAATACGTGGAAGGCTGCGAAGCGGTGGGCGGCGGCCCGATCCCGACATCTGGCGTGTCTCGCGCAGCATCCTCGTCACGGAGACGGACGCGGAGGCCGAGGACTACCTGGCCGATCCCGACAACGGCCTCTCGTTCTACTACACCTTCTTCCACCACAGCTTCTCGCAGGGGCGCAAGGCGCTGTTCATGCTCAAGCCGGACATCGAGGTGCCCGACGAGGACATCACGATGGACACCATCAAGCGCGCGCTCATCATCGCGGGCAGCCCCGCGCCGCGTGCTGGACCAGCTGGTGGCCCTGCGCGAGGAGACGGGCCACTTCGGCACGCTCTTGATGGGCGGCCACGACTGGGACAAGCCCGCGCTCTGGAAGCGCTCCATGGAGCTGCTCGCCAACGACGTGATGCCGAAGTTCTCGGCGCACGCCGCGGCCACGCCCGCTCGCGTGTAGCCCGAGCACTCACGAGCGCCGCGGCAGTCAGTTCAAACGGAGGCCACGACACATGGCACCTCTTCTTCCAGATGGCCGCGGATACACCGCGGGACGGTTCGCACTCGAGGTCGCGGGCTCCAGCGTCGGCTCCCTGAAGACATTCAGCGGCATAGCCATGGAGGCGGACGTCGTGGCGAGCGGCCCAGGTCCCGGCAACGCGGAGAAGAAGCACGTGGCGAACGTCAAGTGGACGGCGGGCAAGGCCACCGTGGGCATGGGCATGGGCCCGGGCATGTACGGCTGGATCAAGCAGTCGTTCGACAAGGGGACCGAACCCAAGAACGGCCGGCTGATATCGGGCGACGTCAACTGACAAGAGCGCAGTCGGCCCTCGACTTCGAGGGCGCGCTGATCACGGAGGTAACCGTCCCCAAGCTTGACGGCTCGAGCAAGGACGCGGCGTACTTCGACATCACCTTCGAGGCCGAACGCGTCCGTTGGTCGAAGGGGCAAGGCGTGGACATCCGCGCCAAGCTCGATCCGAAGCAGAAGGCGTGGTTGCGCTCGAACTTCCGTGTCGAGCTCGGCAACCTGCCCTGCTCTCGCATCGCGTCGGTGGACTCGTTCACCTGGACATGCGCGATCGGGGCAGAACGAACCGGAATCTCCCGCGAGCCGACCAGGCACCCGGCAAAGGTCACGGTGCCCGACCTCGTCTTGACTATCTCGATGGCTGATCTTCAGCCGTGGGCGGAGGCGGCGCAGGAAGTGGTTCGTCGACGGCCAGCACCTCGAGACGGACGAGATGGACGGACGCATCGTCTTCCTCGGTCCCGACCTGAAAGAGGAGCTCGGCGAGATCAGCCTCAAGAATGTCGGCCTCAAGAAGTTCTCGAACGACGACGAGGACGCGGATCTCCATGAAGACCGCTCGCTTCACGGTCGAGCTGTACGTCGAAAGGATGACCTTCCAGATCACCGAGTACGACGCCTGATCCCCCGCCACGTCTCTTCGCGGTCCCGGCGGCGGGACACTACTAGTAGAGGTGGCAGGCGACGAGTCGGCCGCTCTCGAGCCGCAACGGCGGCTCTTCCGTCGCGCACTGGGGAAGGACATAAGGGCAGCGCGTGTGGAACCGGCAGCCGCTCGGCGGATCGAGCGGGCTCGGCACCTCACCCGCCAGGACCACGTCCTCCGTCTTCGTGTCGAAATCTATAGGCAGGGCCGCAGCAAAGAGCGCCTTCGTGTACGGGTGCTTTGGCTCGAGCGCGATCGCCGCCGCGTCGCCCAGCTCCACGATCTTGCCCAGGTACATCACCGCGATGGTGTGGCTCATGTGGGCGACCGCGGCGAGATCGTGGGAGATGAAGAGATACGAGACGCCCAGGCGCGTCTGGAGATCGCGCAGGAGGTTGAGGATCTGCGCGCGGATGGACACGTCGAGAGCGGACACCGGCTCGTCGAGCACGATGAGCTTCGGCGACAGGGCCAGGGCCCGCGCGATGGCGATGCGCTGGCGCTGCCCACCCGAGAACTCGTGGGGAAAGAGATCGGCGGCACGCGCGGGAAGTCCCACGAGATCCAGGAGCTCCCGCACCCGGTGGCGGCGTCCCGCCGCGTCCGACGGCTCGTTGATCACCAGCGGCTCGGCGATGATGGATCCGACGCGCATGCGCGGATCGAGCGAGGCGTACGGATCCTGGAACACCGCCTGGACGGCAGCGGCGGTAACGGCGGCGCGCCTCGGTACCCTGCGCGCGGATGTTCTCGCCCGCGAAACGAATCTCTCCCGCGGTTGGTGACTCCAGACCGAGGATCAGCTTTGAGGTGGTCGTCTTGCCGCACCCAGATTCGCCGACCAGGCCGAGCGTCGCTCCGACCTCCAGCGTGAATGACACGGAGTCGACCGCCCGCACCAGTCCCGCCGAAAGGCCGAGCATCCCCGCGCGCACGGGGAAATGCTTGGTCAGGCCCATAACCTCGAGGAGAGGCAACCTCGCTTACCTCCGCCCCGTCATGCCGTGGCGTGCAGCCAGCAGCGGCTCACCTGCCCCGGGGCCACCGCAAATTCGGGGGCGCCTCGATGCGGCAACGCTCCATGACCTGCGGACAGCGCGGGGCGAAGGCGCAGCCGGCGGGAAGCCGGGCGAGGTCGGGCGGCTGGCCCTCGATGGCGGTGAGCCGGTTCATCCGGGCGCCGAGCCGCGGAATCGATTCGAGGAGCGCCCGCGTGTACGGATGAGCGGGCGACGTGAAGATCTGTCGCACCGGGCCCGCCTCGACGATGCGCCCCGCGTACATCACGGCCACCCGGTCGCAGATCTTCGAGACGATACCCAGGTTGTGGGTGATGAAGATCATGGCGAGGCCGTGCTTCTGCTGCAGCTCCTCGAGGAGCTGGAGGTACTGGGCCTGGATGGTCAGATCGAGGCTGGTCGTCGGCTCGTCGGCGATGAGGAGCCGCGGCGGCGCCGCGATGGCCATGGCGCCGACCACCCGCTGGCGCATGCCGCCGGACAGCTGATGGGGAAAGGCGCGTAGGCGCTCCGCGGGCGACGGAATGCGCACGGCCGCGAGCAGCTCCGCGGCGCGCTCCTGGAGGGCCTGCCCGCGGAGCCCGTGGTACATCGACACGGGTTCACGCACCTGTCTCCCGATCGAGAAGACTGGGTTGAGCGAGGACATCGGATCCTGCAGGATCATGCCCACCTTGCGACCGCGGAGACGCTGCATCTCCTGCTCGCTCTTGCGTCAGAAGGTCCTCGCCGTCCAGGAACACGGACCCGCCCACGATGCGTGCGGCCGGCCGGGGCACCAGCCGCACGATGCTGAGACAGGTCATGCTCTTGCCTGATCCCGATTCGCCAACCAGCCCCAGGGTCTCGCCCGCGGACACCGAGAACGACACGCCGTCCACCGCTTTGACGGTGCCCCAGCGGGTGACCAGATGCGTGTGAAGGTCGCGGACTTCTAGAACCTTCGACCGGGGGAGCGACCGCCGCTCCTCCCCGGACCCCCACCGGCCCTTGATTCACGGGTGCCTAGAGCTGGCGCAGCTTCGGGTCGAAGGTGTCGCGGAGCCAATCGCCGAGAAGGTTGAAGGCGAGCACCACGAGCAGGATGGCCAACCCGGGAAACATGGACACCCACCACGCGCTGGTCACGAACTCGCGGCCTTCCGCGATCATGGAGCCCCAGGCCGGGGTGGGCGGGGGATGCCCGCGCCGAGGAAGGACAGCGACGCCTCCACGATGATCACGTAGCCGATCTGCAGCGTGACGAGCACGACGAGCGTGTTGAGGGTGTTGGGAAAGAGATGCCGCGTGATGATGCGCCATGCGCCCGCGCCGGCGAGCCGGGCCTGGGCGATGAAGTCGAGATGCATCAGGGTCAGGACCTGGCCGCGGATCACGCGGGCGTAGCGGGCCCAGAGGATCACCGCGATGGCCACGACCACGTTGGTGAAGCTCGGGCCCACGGTGACGGCGAGGATCAGGGCGAGGAGGATCACGGGAAAGGACATGGTGGCATCGGTCATGCGCATGAGCGCGGAGTCCACGCGCCCGCCGTAGTAGCCGGCCACCAGACCGACCGCCGCCCCGAATGCGCTCGCCACGAGCACCGTCACCACCCCCGCGGCCAGCGACACTCGCGAGCCCCAGACGATGCGCGAGAGCATGTCGCGACCGAGTCGGTCAGTCCCGAGGGCGTGCTTCCAGCTCCCCCTCCTCCCAGACGGGCGGCTTGAAGCGGTTCCGGAGCGACTGATCGTGCGGGTCGGCCAGGCGCAGCAGCGGCGCGAGGAGAGCCAGAAGCACGAAGACGGCAATGATCCCCAAGGAGACATAGGGAATGTTGCGGGTCCGGGCGGCGGGCTCCGCCGAGGCGGCCACCTCGGAGAGAGCGAGGGCGCCGCCCTCGGCGTCACCGGGCATAGCGGATCCGGGGATCGATGATGGCGTAGAGACAGTCGACGCCGAGGTTCACCACGGCCACGATGGCCGCGGTGGTGAGCACCACCGCCTGGATCACCGGAAAATCACGCGAGCTGATGCCTTCGTAGGCCAGCCGCCCGAGGCCGGGCCAGGCGAAGACCGTCTCCACCACGATGGCGGTGGTGACGAGGATCGCGAAGTAGATGCCGGCAAAGGTCACCACCGGGATGAGCGCGTTCTTGAGCGCATGGACCCACACTACCTTGGACTCCACCACGCCCTTGACCCGCGCGAGCTTGACGTACTCGGAGTCCAGCACCTCCAGCATCGCCGAGCGGAGCAGGCGCATCATGCCGGCCACCACGAACCAGCCCAGCGTGAAGCCCGGCAGGATGTAGCTGGAGAAGCCGTCGTTGCCCGCGGCGGGCAGCCACTGGAGCCTCCCGCCACAAACTCGACGAGGACGATGGCCACCCAGAACGTGGGTAGCGACTGGCCGAGCACCGCGATCACCTGCGCCGTCCGGTCGAGGGCGGTTCCCTTCTTCACCGCGGCAAGGACGCCGAGAGGGAACGCGATGGCGAGCGAGACGCCCATGGCGAAGGCGGCCAGGCTCAGCGAGTTCGGCAAGCCGCTCCCGGATGAGCTCGCTGACGGGACGGCGGGCACGCAGGGACGTGCCGAAGTCGCCCGTCACCGCCTTCCCCACGAAGGACAGGTACTGCTCGACGTACGGCCGGTCGAGACCCAGATAGCGGCGCGCCTCGGCATAGTCTTCCTTGGTCGCCGACATGGGCAGGATGAGGTGGAGCGGATCGCCGGTGGCCCTGGCCAGGATGAAGACGACCACGGACAGGATGGCGAGGGCCACCAGCGACTGAAGCAGCCGCGAGACGACGAACCGAATCACACGAAGAGCGCGCTACTTGCCCGAGGCCAGCTCGTCGAAGAACAGGTCGTACATGACCGATCCCGTGCTCCACTTGCCGAGCTTCTTCCCGGTGGCGTACGCGGAATGCAGGTAGACGATGGGCATCCCGGCGTGCTCGCTCCTGATCCGCGTGTAGATGTTCCGCATCAGCGGTGTTGATCTTCTCCTTGTCGGTCTGGCGCATGACCTGGGCGATCATGCCGTCCACCTCGGGGTCGTTCACCGTGTCATTGGCCTTGGCCGGGGTGTAGGCCATGCTTCTCCAGCAGGGCATAGGTGCCGATCCAGTCGCGATTGGCGATGTTGAAGTAGCCGACCGATCCCGGCGTCTTGCGATCGACCCAGTTCTTGCGGAAGGCGGGGTAGTCGACAGGAACGAGCTTGATCTTGATCCCGATCTTCTCCCAGTAGCCCGATACCGCCTCCGCGAAGGTCTTGCCCTCCGGCAGCCCGGGGAGCTGATAGGCATAGACCTCGAGAGGAAATCCCGCGGCGAATCCGGCGTCGGCCAGGAGCTTCTTGGCCCGGGCCGGATCGTACGGATACACCATCTCCGGTGTCACCTTGAAGCCGATGTCCTTGAATGACCACGAGAGCCCGAGGGGAACGGCGGCGGGCTCCGCCTTGCCCGCGAAGACGGACTGCGCGACCTCGGCGCGGTCGATGGCCAGGTTCATCGCCTCGCGCACCCGCTTGTCCTTCATGGGCGCGGGCAGGCCCTCGGGGCCGAGGATCCACCACATGGTGAGGATGGACTCTTCGCGCCGGAAGTGGACGGGGAAGCTCTCCTTCTCCAGCTCCTTGACGCGCTCGCGGCTCACGTCGGCCACGTCCACGTCGCCCCGGCGCAGGAGGGCGAGCCGCGTCGTCTCCTCGGGCACGAGCTTGAAGATCATGTTCTTGTACTTGGGCGTCCCGATGCGCCAGTGATTGTCCACGGCGGTGAGCTTGATGTGCGAGCCCGTCACCTGCTCCACGAACTTGTAGGGGCCGCTTCCCACCGGCTTGCGGGCGAAGACGTCGTCGCCCACCTGCTCGATGTACTTCTTGGGCAGCACCATGCCCTCGGTGGAGAGCGAGCGCGAGAGGTACGTGGGGATGATGAGCGTCGACTCCTTGGTGACGATCACGACGCGGTCGGGCGCCGGCGTCTCGATACTCTGGATGAGCGTGCGGAGCGGCCCCGCATAGCCCGTGGTGGACCGCGGGCCGATGGCCCGCTGGATGCTGAACTTCACGTCTTCCGAGGTCACGTCGTCGCCGTTGTGGAACTTCACGCCCTTGCGCAGGTAGAAGGTCCAGCGCTTGTAGTCCGGCGAGTTCTCCCAGCGGGTGGCGATGCCTCCGTCCTTCGACGGCTGGCCGTCGAGCGTGGTCCCCACCAGGTAGTCAAACATCATGGACAGGTAGTACTTCACGATGTGGCCGCCCAACGCAGGATCGAGCGTCTCCGTGGAGAAGCTCGACAGCGCGACGGTCAGGTCCGGCTTGGCTTGGGCCCACGCCGGCCCGGACAGGGCCGTGCCGGCAAGCATCAAGGTCAACAGGGATACCGCGACACCCCGGCTCAATCGCCTCATGAGTCACCCTCCGTTTTGGGCTTCAGGATGCGCGCGACCGGCGCGCCGCCCGACCTTACCCTAGAGAACGGGCGGACGGCAAGCGCCGGCGCGGCGGCCGGTCGCACGCCTCGCGCCCTCAGGCGGATCCGTGAATCACGTTGGCGAGGATCTGGACGACGCTCGGCTCGCTCACCTTCACGGACAGGCGCAGGCTCCGCTCGAACCGGAGCGGAGTCGGGAATCCCACGGTCAGCGTCTTCACGAGCGCGGACTGCAGCAGGACGAGCCCGAAGGGGTTCTGGGCGAGGAGGCCCAGGTTGCGGGCGGCCGCATAGGATATGTTGGTGACGTTGACCCCGTCGATGTCGAGGATCACGAAAGTCAGATCGTTCGTGCCCCCTGCTTGGAGACCGCCGCGCCGAGGAAGACGCCGGGTCCCTCCAGATTGACGAGGAGGAAGGTGCCTGGAGGAGCCGGGGCCTTGAGCCCCTGGGTCCGCCGAGGATTGCATACGCCCGCCGCGCATGTCGGCGGCCCGGCTTGCACCATCAGGGAACGTGACGGACGGCGTGCGCGAGCTGCCTTCCTTCGCCTGGCCATATGAACCTCCTGTTCCGGTTGATGGGGTCCGCCTGCGACGTCGCCTCAACGTGCTCCCGGGAGCGATTCGTTGTCAAGGCACGCGGCCCGCCCTGGCTCGTTTCGGCGATCTGCTAGAGTGCGAGCACCGCGGCCCTGGTAGCCGACGCTCGACGGCGCGGACGAGGAGAGCGGATATGCTGGCTGAGCTCAGGGAGCGCGACGCCACCGGCGAGGTCGCGGCAATCTACGAGGAGATCCGTCGGTTCTGGGCTGTCCCCTACGTCTCCTCGCTCCAGCGTCACCTGGCCACGCGTCCGGGCTGGCTCGAATGGACGTGGGCGGCGCTCCGGCCTGTCTTCGCGAATGGACGTGCTCAGGCCGCGGCCTGGCGCGCCGCGGAGGGCCTCCCGATCCCCGAGCTGCCGGACATTTCGCGGCACGCGCTTCGCGTGTGGGGAGTGACCGCGGATGGAGAGGCGGCCATCCGGGCCACGTGCACCAGCTTCGTCCGCGTGAGTCCGGCCAATCTCATGCTGTCGGGCCTGCTTCGGCGGCTCCTGAAAGGAGACCGCCCCGCCGGTGCCCCCAGCCTCGCGTCGGACTGGACACCGCCGCCGTCGCTCGGACGCCTCCCGCCGCTCGTCGATCTCGCCACGCTTCCGCCCATGGAGCAGGCGGTGCTCGCCACGCTCGGCACGAAAGTGGGAGACGAGCCGTTCGTGCCGGGGCTCTACCGGATGCTCGCGTCCTGGCCCGGCTTCCTCGCCCACGTGGCCACGGTGCTCAGTCCGCATCTCCACGACTCCGTCACCCGCGCGGCGTGCCGGCGGCTCCTCGAGTCAGTGGACGCCGAGGTTCCCGCCGTCTTCGCCATGCTTTCGCCTCCGCCCACCGCGATTGCCATGCCGCCCTCCGGGGAGTTCGCCGACGTCCTGGCCGCGCTCGACAGCTATCGTGAGACGAGCCCTCAGATGGTCGTCTTCGGCCGGATGATCGGAGAGGCGCTGCCCGCCGCGCAAGGAAGCGAGCCGGCGGTGTCGGCCTGAGCGGCCCGCGCTTTACGACGCGATCTCGCTCCGCCGCCTCTCCAGATGCCGCCGTTCCGCCTCGTTGGTGACGAGCGCGAGAGCGCGCTCATACGACTGCACGGCCTCCGCGTGACGGCCGAGCCGGCGCAGCAGCTCCGCCCGGGCCACGGGCAGAAGGTGGTAGCCATCCAGCTCGGCTCCGCCGTCGAGCTCGTCCACGAGGCGAAGCCCCAGCTCGACCTCTCCCGACATGGCAAGCGCCACCGCCCGGTTGAGCTCCACCACGGGCGATGGATGGATACGCGCGAGGACTCGGTACAGGGCGGCAATCTGCCGCCAGTCGGTGGCGGCGGCGCTGGGCGCCTGCGCGTGCACGGCCGCGATGGCCGCCTGCAGCGCATACTGTCCCGAGGCCCGGCCGCCCTCGCGCAGCGCCGCCTCCACCAGAGCGGCGCCCTCGTCGATCTGCGCCCGATCCCAGCGGCTCCGGTCCTGATCCTCGAGGAGCACGATGTCGCCGGAGTCATCGAGACGCGTGGCGCGCCGCGAGTCGTGGAGCAGCATGAGGGCGAGCAGCCCTTTGGCCTCGGCCTCGGCGGGCAGGAGCTCGACGAGCATGCGCCCGAGCCGGATGGCCTGCCCGCACAGCTCGTGGCGCACGAGGTGCGGCCCGAAGCTCGCCGCGTATCCCTCGTTGAATACGAGATAGACCACGAGCATCACCGCCTCCAGCCGCTCGGCGAGGGCGTCGCTCGGGGGCACCTCGTAAGGAATGTGGGCGAGGCGGATCTTGTTCTTGGCCCGCACGATCCGTTGCGCCATGGTCGGGGTGGGCACGAGGAAGGCACGGGCGATCTCTTCGGTGGAGAGCCCGCCGAGCGTGCGCAGGGTGAGGGCCACCTGCGCCTCCGACGCGAGGGCGGGATGGCAGCACGTGAAGATCAGGCGAAGCCTGTCCTCGGCCACGGGCGTGTCCTCTTCGGCCGTCAACTCGATGTGATGCGCGATCTCGTCCTGCATCTGCGTGAGCCGGGAGCGCCGGCGCAGCCGATCGATGGCCTTGTGCCGCGCCGTGGAGACCAGCCACGCCCCCGGATTCGCGGGGCGCCCTCTCCCGGCCACTGCTCGAGCGCCGCCGCGTACGCTTCCTGCAGCGCCTCCTCGGCCACGTCGAAATCGCCGAGGCGGCGAATCAGCGTGGCGAGGATCCGCCCGTGCTCGGCGCGAAAGATATCTTCGATGCCCATGGTCGCTCCAGGTGGAAAGGCTACCCCACCCGGCAGCCGCGTGCATCTTTTGCCGCTCCGTCTGCCTTACTTCGGCGGCACCGCTCGTATGGGCCGGACCTCGATCGAATAGCCCGCCCGCAGCAAAGGATGGCGGGTGACGATGGCGAGCACCTCGTCGAGATCTTTCGCCTCCACGATGCTGTAGCCGCCCAGCTGCTCCTTGGTCTCGGCGAACGGCCCGTCCGTGATCACCGCCTTGCCACGCTCCATCCGCACGGTGGTGGCGGTGTTGCTCATCTCGAGAGGGTCGCCGCGCTCGTAGAGACCCCGCTTCCGTAAGTCCTCGCTGTACTCGACGGCCGCCCAGTAGGCGGCAGCCCTGTCCTCCGCGGACAGCGCGCCCCATGCCTTGTCGTTTCTGACCATGAGCAGCATGTAGCGCATGACGGGCGTCCTTTCCGCGGGCTCAGTGCGCCAGGCCGGGGCTCGGCAGACCCGCGGGCATCGCGCGCGGCGCGCGGAAGGTGGCCGCGATGGCCACCGCGCCGAGGCCGATGCCGAAGGAAGCCGATGAAGAGCCAGGAGTAGCTGCCGAAGGCGTCGTAGAGCCAGCCGCCGGCCCACGGCCCGAGCGCCATGCCCAGGGTGGACACGAAGGCCACCGCCCCGAAGGCGGTGCCCATGATCGCGCGCGCCGAAGTACTCGCGCACGAGGATGGCGTAGAGCGGCATCACGCCGCCGTAGGCGAAGCCGAACATCACGGCCAGCGCGTAGAAGCTCGCGAGCTCGCGCGTGAACAGATAGAGGCTCACGGCGAGAGCCTGGATGGCGAGGCCGACCACGAGCGTGCGCTTGGCGCCCACGCGGTCGGCGATGAGCCCGCACACGATCTTGCCGCCCAGCGAGGCGAGGCCGGCCACGCTGAGCACGGTGGTGGCGGCCATCGCCGACACCCCGTGGTCGATGGCGTTGGTGACCATGTGGAAGATCGGCCCCGAGTGCGCCGCGCAGCACGCGAAGTACGTGAAGCGCGATGGCCGCGAACTGGGGCGTGCGCAGCGCCTGGGCCGCCGTGAACTCGCGGCCGTCGGCGCCGGCCGCTGGCGGCGGAGGCGCGCCCACGACGCACCGGCGGCTTGCGGACGAGGAGGGCGGCGGGAATGATGAGCAGCCACGCGAGCTCGCCGATCGACGAGCATGGCCACGCGCCAGTCGTAGCTGGTGATGATCCAGCGCGCGAGCGGCCCCACCGTCGACGAGCCGAGGCCGATCCCCGCCGAGACGAGGGCGACGGCCAGACTGCGGTGCTCGCGTGAACCAGCCGGGTGGTCGTGGCCGTCATGCGGCGCGTAGAAGCTGCCCGCGGCCACGCCGACGATCACGCCGAACAGGATCTGGAATTGCCCGAGGGTGGCCGCCTGGCTCGCCGTCACCAGGCCGATGCCGAGCAGGACGCCTCCGCAGCAGCACGACGGCGCGGGTGCCGAAGCGGTCGGAGAGCGCGCCCCAGAGGAACGAGCCCACGCCCATGCTGAGCCAGGTGAGGAGCGCCGCCGTCGAGATGCCCGTCCGCGACCAGCCCATCGCCTCGGACATGGGCTGGAGGAAGATGCTGAGCGAGAGCATCGCCCCGAACCCGATGCAGGTGACCGACGATGCCCGCGCCCACGATGACCCAGCCGTAGAAGATCTTGCCGGTCCGCATTCCGTTCCCTCCTCACTACATAGTCGAATGCGGGCGATCCGAAATCGACAGGCGCCAGCGCCCGAGTCATACCGCGGAGCGATCGTATGGAGCAAGGAGGCAATGCCGGGCAGGCATGGTCAAGTGGAGGTTGCTGGCCTTCCTCGACGCAGGCGACCAGCCTTCCGACGGGACGTGAGCGAGCCTCCGGAGTCTACCGGTTCGTGGCGGACGGAACGTCGACGCGCCTGACGACCCACCGAACGGCGCCAGTCGCCAGCGGCCATAGGCGACGAACGCGGCAAGAAGCCCCACCACCACCGTCACTCCGGTGGAGAAGAGATCGCCGCCCCGGAGGTTGAGCACGGTCGCCCCCAGCATGATGATGACGAGCCCGGCCGCGGCGAGCGGCGTCAGGCCCGGGCGATGCGGAAGAGACCGGGAAGAATCAGACCGAGCGCGCCCAGCGTCTCGCACACTCCGATGAAGCGGAGAAACAGGCCAGGCACCGGCACGGGTCCAGTCATCTTGTCGAGGGGCAGAATCAGCTTCATCACCCCCGCGAACAGGAAGAGGGCGGCGAGCAGCACCTGGACGATCCAGAGCACATAGGTCATTCGATTCTCCTCGGCGGCCTTCCCAGCCGCCGGCCATTGCTCCCACGATCAGATACGGCTCAGCCCCCGTGGCCACCGCCTCGGGCAGCGGCGCGTCCGGCGACTCGTTGGACAGATCCTCCTCGCAGGCGAAGAAGCGCAAGAAGGCGCGCCGCTGCTGCGTGACCTGGTCTGCGCATCGTTCCCCGCAGCATCGGATAGCGTCGCCTCGAGCGCATCCAGGACGGAGCGCTGGGTGGCCGCGCCCTCGACATCCACCTTCAGCTCGCCGTCCACCCGCGCGAGCGTCCGCAGGTGGGCGGGCAGCACGACCCGATGATCATGCCAGCGTCTGCACTTCGACGGAGACCACGGACGGCAGATCACGGACGATGGGTGACCAGCTATCGCCGGCGTTGGCCGGAGACGTAGACCTGTCCGCCGGTGGTGCCGAAGTACACGCCGCACGGATCGAGCGAGTCGACGGACATGGCGTCGCGCAGCACGTTGACGTAGCAGTCGCGCTGCGGCAGACCGTTCGTGAGCGCCTCCCACTCGTTGCCGCCGGTGCGGCTCCGGTACACGCGCAGCTTGCCGTCGGGCGGATAGTGCTCGGAGTCGCTCTTGATCGGGCACGACGTAGATCGTCTCCGGCTCGTGGGCGTGCACGTCGATGGGAAAGCCGAAGTCGGTCGGCAGGTTGCCGCTGACCTCGTGCCACGACTCGCCGGCGTCGTCGCTGCGCATGACGTCCCAGTGCTTCTGCATGAAGAGCACGCCGGGCCGCGACCGGTGCATGGCGATGCGGTGCACGCAGTGGCCCACCTCGGCCGTGGGGTCGGGGATCTGCTCGGACCTGAGCCCGCGGTTGATCGGCCGCCACGTCTTGCCCGGCGTCGTCGCTCCGGAAGGCGCCCGGCCGCCGAGATGGCGATGAAGATCCGCTCCGGGTCGCTCGGATCGAGGAGGATGGTGTGCAGGCACATGCCCGCCCGCGCCCGGCTGCCAGGAGGCGCCGAGGCGATGGTCGCGCAGCCCGGACAGCTCCTGCCAGGTCTGGCCGCCGTCGGTCGAGCGGAACAGCGCGGCGTCCTCGACGCCGGCGTAGACCGTGTCGGGATCGGTCAGCGAGGGCTCGAGATGCCAGACGCGCGTGAACTCCCACGGGTGCGGCGTGCCGTCGTACCAGAGGTGGGTGCCGGGACTGCCGTCGTATACGAACTTGTTGCCGACCGGCTCCCAGGTCTTGCCCGCCGTCGTTGGAGCGCTGGATCACCTGCCCGAACCAGCTGCTCGACTGCGAGGCATACAGATCCGGTTCGGGTCGGCAGGGGAGCCCTTCAGGTGGTAGATCTCCCAGCCTCCGAAATGGGGCCCGCTGACGTCCCAGCGACTCCCGCTTCCCGTCGGAAGTGAGGACAAACGCGCCTTTGCGCGTCCCTACGAGCACTCTCACCTTGCTCATGCGTTGCTCCTTCCGGGCTCTGGAGCCCGAAGCCGTCATGGTCTCTACTGCCATGTCGTAGTCGAACGGCCCCGACCAGAATCGACAAACCGCGTAAACCTACCGCTACATCGGACCATCTAAGAAGGTAGCGACGGCCGGCCTCGGAGGCCGCGCTCAACAAAATCGGTCACTCATTCGCGAATGTTCCTGCAATCCTGATGGCTCAATTTACATGGTGACCCTGCGGTGCCGTTGTCGCGCGATCAGCGTCCGGTTGACGTCCTGGCGTGCTATAAAGAGCACTCGCCGGTTCTACCAAGGACCGGCGCGAGCCCCGGGACACGACCAGTCAGGTAGGGGTATGAACGAAGTCGTATCTTCGCGCAGCTTGACATCGCCAGCTCATCGCTCTGCGCGCTGGCCCAAGATCCTCGCCCTGGTCGTCCTGGTCATCGGCGTGGCCTCGCCGCCCTCGTCTACCACGAGCTCCGCACCTCGGCGATTCAGTCCTGGCTGCTCTCGCGCTATGCCGCACGGCTCTCGTACGAGATCAAGCGAGGGCCGAGCCCCAGCATCGCCTTCCCCGGGCGGACCCTTCGATACGCAGCGAGGCTATCCGCGCCTCGGCGATTTCAGACGGCGGCTCGAGTCCGCCGGGTACACCGTGGCCGAGCAGGCGCGTCAAAGCGCGGGCATGGTGCGCTTCATCCGGTGGGGCGTCACCCCACCGTATCGCGAGCCCGCGGTGGCGGGACTGGTCATCCGCGACTTCCGGGGCGAGTCGATCTACGACGGGCGGCCGGGCGACGCGCTGTTCCCCAGCTTCGAGGAGGTCCCGCCCCTGATCGTCAGCACGCTGCTCTTCCTGGAGAATCGCGAGCTGACCAATCCCACCGGCCCCGGGAGCAATCCCGCCATCGATTGGGGCCGGCTGGAAAGGCCAGCGGACTCTACGTCGCCCGCGGGGTCGGACTGCCCGTGCGATCCGAAGGCGGCAGCACGCTGGCCGTCCAGCTCGAGAAGTATCGTCACTCGGAGAGCGGCCGCACCGCTTCGCCCTCGACAAGCTGCGCCAGCTCACCGCGGCGAGCCTGCGCGCGTATCGCGACGGGCCGACAGCACGGCGAGCCGGCAGGAGATCGTGCTCGACTATCTACAACACCATGCCGCTGGCCGCCGCGCCTGGATACGGCGAGGTGCACGGCCTCGGAAACGGGCTTCGCGCGTGGTTCGATCCTCGATCTTGACGGCGTGGAGAGCGCGCTCAGCCTCGCCCGGCTCGGGCCCCGCCAAGGCGGCGGCGTACAAGCTACGTGCTGGCTCTCCTCTACGCCGTCCGCGCCCCCACCCGCTACCTGGTGGAGGATCCGCGCTCCTCGACAAGAAGATCACCGCCTACGGCGATCTGCTGCTCAAGGCCGGAGTGATCGATCGTGAGCTCAACCGCGAGCTGCACGAGGCTTCCCTGCGCTTCGGCGGACACGTCGACCAGCCGCCCATCGACTTCGCCGAGCGCCGGGCCGCCACCGCGATTCGCGAAGACGTGCGACGCATCCTCGGCGTCCGCAGCCCGTGGGAGATGGACCGGCTCCATCTCGAGATCGAGAGCACCATCGACGGCACGCCTCCAGGACGCCGCCACCCGGCTTTCAACCGCCTTGGTGACAAGGCGTTCGTCGACGCCCACGGCCTCCGCGCCGAGCGCCTGCTCCTCACCGGCGATCCGAGTCGCGTGGTCTACAGCCTCCTCTCTTCGAGCGGGCGCCCGCGGGCAACGTGCTCCGGGTCCAGGCCGACAATCTCGACCAACCCTTCGACATCAATTCGGGCATGAAGCTCGACCTGGGCAGCACGGCCAAGCTCCGCACCCTCGCCCACTACCTCGAGGTGATGGAGAGTCTCCACGCGGAGCTGGCCCCGCTCGATCCCGAGGCCCTGATCGGCGCGCCGCCGAGGCCCGCGACCGCGATCCCCTCACCCCGCTGGGCGGCCGAGACATTGCGCAAGACCCCCGGCCTCACTCTGGACGCCTCTCCTCGCCCAGGCGCTCGACCGCACCTATCCCGCCGATCCGTGGGAAACGTTCTTCACGGGGGCGGCGTGCACAACTTCGAGAACTTCGACCCCGAGGACAACCGGCGCATCTTCCCGTGCACGAGGCGCTCGCGCATTCGACCAACCTCGTGTTCATCAGGGTCATGCGCGATCTCGTGCGCTTCCACGAGGCGCGGTTACCCTATGACGCCCGGGCCGTGCTGGCGGACCCTGGAGCATCTGGAGCGCCGGCGCATGCTCGAGGAGATGGCCGACAAGGATGGCGCGGCAGCACCTCGCGCGCGCCTACGCGAGTATCAGGGGCTCGAGTCCAGCGCCGTGCTCAAGAAGCTCCTCGGCGAGCGGGTGCATTCGCCCCGTCACGTGGCCGTGGTGTTCTTCGCCTGGCACCCGGGCGGCGACGCGAGCACGCTCGAGCAATGGTCGGACGCCCAGGGCTTCCCCGTGCCCGCTGAGGATCTCCCGAAGCTCGTACGCACCTACGGCAATCGCAAGATCAACCTGCTGGACTACGGCCGTCTCCTGGGTCGCCATCCCCTGGAGGTCTGGAGTGCCGGAGAGATGAGCCGCACGCCCGCCCTCGGCTGGGACGGATGATGGCGGCGCAGCCGCGAGCCGCGCCTGGCTCGCCTCGGCCTGGCTCCTCCAGGGGCGCCTGCGTCACCCCCAGGATCTGCGCGTGCGAATCCAGATCGAGCAGGACGCTCGCGCGCATGACCCCGGCGTGGCGCCGGCTCGGCTTCCCTTCGAGCAGCTCGTGCCCTCGTACGCCACGGCCATCGGCAGCTCAGCGGATCGACCCGCCGCTCTCGCCGAGCTGATGGGCATCATCGCCAACGACGGCGTGCGCCGCCCACCACGTCGATCCAGTCGCTTCGCTTCGCCTCGGACACGCCGTATCACACGGTCTTCGAGCCCGCGGCGGCCCCGGGCGAGCGGGTGATGTCCGTGCCCGTGGCGCGGGCCCTGCGCAAGACGCTGGTCGAGGTGGTCGAGAACGGCACCGCCCGCCGCGTCGCCGGCGCTTTCAAGATTCCGGAGGGGAAGCCCATGGTGGTGGGCGGCAAGACGGGCTCGGGCGACAACCGCTTCGATACGTTCGCGGGCCACGGACGCCTCCATCTCCTCACGCCCCGTGAGTCGCACCGCCGCCTTCGTCTTCTACCTCGGCGATAGATACTTCGGCATCCTCACCGCCTCGGTGGCGGGAAGGAGGCCGGCCTAGTACCAGTTCACGAGCGCGCCCCCTCACCGTGCTGCGGCTTCTCTCGCCGGAGATCAACGCCCGCGCGGCGCGTGATGCGGTGGCGGGGGCGCCCGCGCCCGCCAGCAGCGCCCAGGCGCAGGATCGAATCAGCCGGTAGAGCTCGCGGGCGCCGCGAGGATTCACGGCTTGCCTCCCGCCGTCGCCCCGTCGGATAGTGGCCATACATGCAGCATCTGAACGACCAGTTCCTCTTCTCTCCCTCGGACCTGGGAGCTTCCTCGCCTGCGAGCATCTGACGCAGCTGGAGCTGGCCGTGGCCCTCCGGGAAGGCCGCCGGCCGAGCTACGAGAACGCCTACGCCGAGCTGCTCCGGCGGAAGGGCCAGGAGCACGAGGAGGCCTTCCTCGACACGCTCCGCACCGCCGGCCGCACGGTGATCGAGGTGCACCTGGGCGCCACCCGCGACTTCGAGGCGGGAACCCGGCGCACCGCCGACGCCATGCGCGCAGGCACCGACTACATCTATCAGGCCGTCTTCTTCTCGAGCGGCTGGCGCGGGATCGCGGACTTCCTGGAGCGCGTGGACCGGCCCTCCGTGCTGGGCGACTGGAGCTACCAGGTCCTGGATACGAAGCTGGCGCGGCATCCGCGGCCGGAGCACGCGCTGCAGCTCTCCTTCTATAGCCAGGCCGTCGAGGAGATCCAGCAGGTAGCGCCCGATCTCGCCTATATCGTGCTGGGGACGAGGGAGCGTGTGCCCATCCGCCTCGCCGACGTGACGGCCTACTACCGGCGCGTTCGCCAGCGCTTCGGCTCCGTGGTGACGGCCCGGCCCGAGACGGGTCCCTATCCCTGCCACCACTGCGCGTTCTGCGACTTCCGGGCGCTCTGCGATGACCGCCTGGAGCGCGAGGATCACGTCGTGCGGGTGGCCGGCATCTACCGGGACCAGGTGAAGCGGCTGTTCGCGAGCGGAATCAACACGCTGACCGCGCTCGCGGAAGCCCTCCCGGGACCTCCGTCCCCAAGATGGCCGCCTCCACATTCGGTGGCCTGCGCGATCAGGCGGGGCTTCAGCTGATCCGGCAGCGCTCGGGCACCCTGGAGTGGCGAGCCCTCGCCGTCGAGCCGGGCCGCGGCTTCGCCACCCTTCCTCCGCGCTCGCCCGGCGACGTGATCTTCGATCTGGAAGGGCACCCGTTCTTCGAGCCGGCCCGCGGGCTCGAATACCTCTTCGGCCTTCTTCTCCTCGACGGCGCCGAGCCCGATACCAGGCATTCTGGGCCCACGACCGCGAGGGCGAGCGCAAGGCGTTCGAGGCCTCGGTCGATCTCATTCACGCGCGGCTCGATCGGTATCCCGATCTGCACGTCTACCACTTCAGCGGCTCCGAGCCGAGCACGCTCAAGCGGCTCATGGCCGAGCACGTCACGCGGGAGATGGAGGTCGACGATCTCCTCCGGCGCCGGGTCTTCGTGGATCTGCACACCATCGTCCGCCGGGCCCTGCGCGCGGGCGTGCCGAGCTACTCGCTCAAGGATCTCGAAGCGCTCTTCGGCTTCACGCGGGCGGCCGCCGTGAAGTCAGGAACCCAGGCCATCCTCACCTACGAGCGGTGGCTTCATCAGCACAGCCAGCCGCTGCTGGATGAGATCGCCGCCTACAACCTGGAGGACTGCCGCGCCACCCTTGGCCTGCTGGAGTGGCTGCACGCAGTCCGGCCCGCTGATCTTCCGTGGCCGGACCCGCCGGAGCTGACGGCGGCATCGCCCGAGACCTCCGAAGGCCTCGACGCCCGGCATCGGCTGCGTGAAGAGCTCGTGGCCTCGCGCCGAGCCGGGGTCCGCCGCGCTGGCTCGCCGGCGAGCTTCTCGAATACCACCGGCGCGAGGCTCGCCCCGCGTGGTGGGCCTACTTCGATCGTCTCGGCAAGTCGCCGGAAGAGCTGCTCGGAAGATTCGGAGGCCATCGCCTACCTCGCCGTCGATCCGAGCATGCCGGCCCGAGCCGAGGAAGAAGTCGCTCGTGCACACGCTCAAGTACCCGCTCCAGGATCACAAGCTTCGCCCGGGACAGACAGTGCAGGACCCCGCCACGGGCCGGAGCGCCGGCGAAATTCTCGCCATCGACGACGCCAGCGGCACCCTCGCAGCTCGTGCGCGGCCGAGATTCGCCTCTCGAGCGCTTCCCACCGAGATCGTCGCCGGTGGCCCCTGGAAGATCGGACCCAGCGCGCGGCCGTCCTGCGCGTCGCCGAATCGATCCGCGCCGGCGACGGCCAGCTATTCCGCGCTCCGGGCAATTCTCGCGCGCGAACGTCCGACGATCCGCGGTCTCGCCGCGGGCGGCCGGATCCAGACAACGGATCTCGCCGAGATGAAGGCGCACGCGCTCGGGCTGGACGGAAGCTACCTCTTCCTCCAGGGACCTCCGGGAACCGGAAAGACGTGGACGGGCGCGCGGATCGTCGCGCACCTCCTCGCGGCCGGGCAGCGTCGGGCATCGCCGCCCAGAGCCACAAGGCCATTCACAATCTCCTCAGCGAGATCGAGCGGGTGGCCCGGGACACCGGCGTGCGCTTCAAGGGGCTCAAGAAATCGTCGGCGGGCAATCCCGAGATCTGAATTCAACGGCGACTACATCCGGAGCGAGGCGGACAACTCCGCGTTCGCGAACGCGCCCGCCGGCGTCCAGCTCTTCGCGGGAACGGCGTGGCTCTTCTCCGCCCTGAGCTGGACCGCACGCTCGACTACCTCGTGATCGACGAGGCCGGCCAGGTGTCGCTCGCCGACGCGCTGGCCATGGGCACGGCCGCCCGCAACCTGATTCTCCTCGGCGATCCGCTGCAGCTCGCCCAGGTGTCCCAGGGCGTGCATCCGTCGGGCAGCGGCGCCTCCGTCCTCGAGCACCTTCTCGGCGACGCCCCGACCATCCCGGAAGATCACGGCATCTTCCTCGAGCGGAGCTTCCGCATGCATCCCGACGTGTCCGCCTTCATCTCGGAGATCGTCTACGCGGGCCGGCTGCATTCCGATGAGTCGGCGACACGCCGGACCACTTCCTTCGGCACGCGGCATCCGCTTCGAGCCGTCGACCACGAGGGCAACAAGTCGTCCTCTGACGAGGAGGTCGCCCAGGTCGCCGCCTCGATCGCCGCCATGCGCGGCGGCACCTTCACCGACGCCGACGGCGTCGACCCGGCCTGTTGCGCCATGACGACTTCATGGTGGTGGCGCCCTACAACGCTCAGGTTCTCCGGCTTGCGCACGGCCCTGCCCGCGGGAGTCCGCGTCGGCACCGTCGACAAGTTCCAGGGTCAGGAAGCGCCCAGTGGTCTTCTTCTCGATGGCCACCTCCAGCGGCGAGGACGTGCCGCGCAGCCTGTCCTTCCTCTTCTCGCGCAACCGCCTGAACGTGGCCATCTCCCGCGCCCAGTGCCTCGCCGTCCTCGTCTGCTCCCCGCGCCTCCTCGAAGCCCGCTGCCAGTCCATCGAGGAGATGCAGCTGGTGAATGCCCTCTGTCGGCTCGTCGAGTACGCGGAACTCAGGGGAGATCGTGCCTGATCGGTAGCACGCGATCACGGATCACTGATGCGGACAGGAACGCGCGCCGCGCATGGCCGCCCAGGCGAGCAGGGCCGCGTGGGTCGATCTCGGTGAGCATCGTCCTTGCGCGTGCTCGCCTGCCGGCGCCCCGGCACGAGCGCCAGACCAGTACCGACCTCGGCAGGATGAGTCGGCTTGATGGGCGTCTGGTCATGGGGCCCATTCCCTTCGCCGCCTCCTCCGCCTGATGACCTGAAATCAATGGGAGGGCGTTCCCGGATCACATCGATCGTGGCCATGGACTCTCCTTTGCTGTTCGCCTAGTAGCGGGCCACCACCCGGCGGGCGAACTCCTCGCTGAAGCGCCACTTCTCGTCCACTCCGGTGGCGAACATCAGCTCCCGCAGGCCGCCCCGCTCGAGCTCGCGGATGCGCTCGATCAGCTCGTCGGCCTCGCCCACCAGGCAGGTGGCGCGGATCAGCTCCGCGTCGATCAGCTCCGCCTCGCCCGGATGCAGATAGGTGTAGTGACCCTCGTGAGTGCGGAAGTGCCGGTGCGCGCGCGGGAGTCTCCTCGACGAGCTTGCAGTAGCGGGCCCAGATGCGGCGCAGGAATGGCGGCGGCTCGATACCCCGCTCGTGCACCGCGTCGTAGAAGTAGTAGACACTCGCCATGACGTTCGGCCCCACCGTGTGGATGACCCGCTCGGAGTCCGCCGGCTCGCCCGGCTCGAGCAGGACCACGTTGGTGAGGGCGGCGGTGTGGAAGTTCTCCAGGCGGCGGCCCGCCGCGCGGCGCCGCCGCGGGCGAGCGCGAGCGCCTCGGCCGGAGGCACTCCGCGGGGCGGGATGGCGAACACGAGGCCGTCGCCGAATTCGCCGGCCAGCTCCATGGCCCGCGGGCCGAACCCGGACACGTAGAGGGGGATGCGCGGCTCGAGGCTCATGTACTTCTTCTCGCGGATCAGCATCTTGATGGGACGAGTGCTGCCGTCACGCGCGTAGTCCACCGGCTCTCCGCTGAGCAGGCCGCGCATCACGCGCAGGTGCTCCGCGTACTCGGCGATGCGCATGGGCGGCCGGCCCATGCTGCGGGTGGCGGTGTTGCCGGTGCCCACGCCCAGGTGCACGCGGCCCGGAGCGAGGCGATTGAGCGTGGCCATGGCCGCCACGTGCACGGGCGGGATGCGGGTGCCGCAGATGGCCACCCCGGGACCCAGCCGGATCCGTCGCGTCTGCCGGGCGGCGAGGGCCAGCACCGCGTAGCAGTCCGAGAACAGCATCTGGCTGTCCGTGACCCACACCGAGTCGTAGCCGAGGGCCTCGGCGTGGCTGAAGAAGCCGATCTCGTCGACGTCGGCCATCACGCAGACGGAAAAGCGCATGTCGGATCCCTTCTCGTTGAAGTCGCTCCGGTCCTCGCGCGGAGCGATTCTACAGCCATCCACCAGATCCCGTATAATGCCGCATCGATCTTGCTCGATCCCGGAGGAGCACCGGACCGCTCACGAGGGTCGAGCATGTGGAAGGATCCCGCATCAGAGTCAGGAGTTGGATGTGATCGCGTATCTCGGCAAGCGGCTCGCGTGGACGCTGCTCGTTCTCCTCGGCATCTCGGGGATCGTGTTCGTGGTCGTGCATCTCTCCGGCGATCCCGCCGCGCTCTACATGGGCCCTGAAGGCACCAAGGAGGACTACCAGATCCTCCGCTCGGCCCTCGGCTTCGATCGCCCGCTCCCCGAGCAGTACGGGCTCTTCCTCTGGCGCGCCGCCCACGGCGACTTCGGCCGCTCGCTGCGTCATCAGCAGCCGACGCTGCCGCTGGTGCTCGCCCGCCTGCCCGCCACCCTCGCCCTCACCGCGGCCGCCATGCTGCTGGCCCTTCTCCTCGCCCTGCCCCTCGGGCTCCTCTCGGCGATCCGTCGCAAGTCCATCCTGGACACGGGCGGCATGATGTTCGCGCTGGCCGGGCAGTGCATGCCCACGTTCTGGCTGGGCATCCTCCTGATCCTGATCTTCGCCGTCCAGCTGCGATGGTTCCCCGTCTATGGCGGCGACGGTCCCCTGACCATCGTGCTGCCCGCGGTTACCCTTGGCGTCTGGGCCATGGCGCGCACGGCCCGCATCACGCGCTCGAGCATGCTCGACGTGCTTCCCCAGGATTTCCTGAGAACGGCGCGTGCGAAGGGATTGGGCGAGGAGCGGTGGTGCTGCGGCACGCCCTCCGCAACTGCGCCATCCCCATCGTGACCGCGCTGGGCCTCGAGCTCGGCAACCTGCTCGGGGGCGCCGTCATCACGGAAGCGGTCTTCGCCTACCCCGGCATCAGCCGGCTCGCCGTGGAGGCGGTCATCAACAAGGATGTGCCCTTGATCGAGGCGGTGGTGCTCACGGTGGGCGCGGCCGTGCTGCTCCTCAATATCCTGATCGACGTGGTCTACGTCGCCCTCGATCCGCGGATCCGGCTTGCCTGAACGCCCGTCGCGATCTCTGGGCATGCTGCGAACCTCCGCCGGCGCGCAGTGGGCGCGGCCATTCTCGCGCTCGTGGGGATCTGCGCGGCGGCGCCTCAGCTGCTCGCGCCCATCGACCCCAGCGAGCAGCGGCTCCTCGCCCGGTTCACGCCGCCGTTCACACGGGCGGCCGACGGCACCCTGGCCATCCTCGGGACTGACCAGCTCGGCCGCGACATCCTGAGCCGGCTCATCTACGGCGCGCGCACCTCGAGCCTCATCGGGTTCGCGGCGGTGCTCATCGCGGGCCTCACCGGCACCGCCCTCGGCCTCCTCGCCGGCGTGCGGGGCGGCGCGTCCGACCACGCGGTCATGCGGCTGGCCGACATGCAGCTCGCCTTCCCCTTCATCCTCCTCGCCATCACGGTGATCGGCATCCTGGGACCGAGCATCCGCAATCTCATCCTCGTGGTGGGCTTCGCCAACTGGGCCGCCTACGCGCGCGTGGTGCGCGCGGAGACGCTGGCCGTGCGCGAGCGGCCCTTCGTGGAAGCCGCCCGCTCGCTCGGGCTGACCGTGCCCCATATCGTGGTCCGTCACATCCTGCCCAACGTGAGCGCCTCCCTCATGGTGGTGGCCACCTTCGGCATCGCGGGCGCCATCCTCACCGAGGCCGGGCTCTCCTTCCTGGGACTGGGCGTGCCCGTGGCCATTCCCTCCTGGGGCGGCATGCTCGCCGAGGGCCGGCAGTACGTCGACACGCGCTACTGGCTCGCGCTCTTCCCGGGGCGGCGCTCTTCATGACGGTCATGGCCATCAACCTCGTCGGTGATACGCTGCGCGACGCCTTCGATCCCTATCTCCACGTGCGCCGCAGTCTGGACCAGCTCTGATGACGGAGAGAACAACCACGCCAAGGAGGCTCTCGATGATTCGACGACTCGCCCTGCTCGCCGCCGCGGTGAGCGGAATGCTGCTCTGCCTCGTACCGTTCGCCCAGGCCCAGCCGAAGCCGGTGGTGGTGGTGCAGTCGGGCGAGGCGGCCACCCTCGACTGGCACATGCACTGCGACAAGAACGCGCACGAGCCGGATCGCCAGATCTTCGACACGCTGCTGCGCCGCAACATCAAGACGCTCCAGCTCGAGGGAACCTCGCCGAATCGTGGCGCAACGTCAACGACACCACCTGGCAGTTCAAGCTCAAGCGCAACGTGAAGTTCCACAACGGCGAGCCCTTCGACGCGGCGGCGGTGAAGTTCAGCATCGAGCGGATGCTCAATCCGAAGCAGGGAGCCCCCGGACGGACGAGCATCGCCACCATCGACCACGTGGACGTGGTCGATCGCCTACACCGTCAACGTCGTCACCAAGGCGCCCTTCCCGCTCCTGCCCGTGCGCATGAGCCCGGGCCACTGCGGTACCGTGGGTATCGTGCCGCCGAAGTATCTCGCCCAGGTGGGCGACGCGGGCTTCGCGGTGAAGCCGGTGGGCACGGGGCCGTTCAAGTTCGTGGAGTGGGTGAAGGACGAGCGGCTGGTGCTGGAGGCAAACAAGGACTATCACCGGGGCGCGCCCGCCATCGAGCGTCTCATCTTCCGCCCGGTGCCCGAGCTGACCACGCGCGTCGCCGCCCTCATGTCGGGACAGGCCGACCTCGTCAGCGACATCCCGCCCGACCAGACGGGAAAGATCCAGGCCAGCGGCAACGCCCACGTGGAGATCAGCTCACTCGGGCGGCTTCGTCATCATGGTGAAGATGACGAACTACCTGATGCCGGGGCCCTGGCAGGACGTGTGCGGGTGCGGAAGGCCATCAACTACGCCATCGACATGGACACCATCATCAAGACCGTCCTCGAGGGCTACGGCGTGGTGCTGGGCGTCCCGCTCGAGAAGGAAGCCTTCGGCTTCAACCCGGAACATCAAGTGGTACGGCTACGACCCGAGAAGGCCAAGGCGCTCCTGCGCGAGGCGGGCTATGCCAACGGCTTCGAGATGACGCTGCACGCGCCCAACCGTCGCTACATGAACGACATCGAGGTGATGCAGGCCATGGCCCAGATGCTGAGCAAGGTGGGCATCAAGGCCAAGGTGGAAGTGTGGGAACAGAGCGTCTATACCACCAAGTGGCGGAAGCGCGAGCTCCTCCCCGCCTACATGACGGCGTGGGGCGGGGCGGGCGTCTTCGACGGCGACCTCCTCACGAGCTCAGCTCCATTCCAAGTCCGCCCTGGCCATCTTCAAGGACGACGCGCTGGACAAGATGCTGGAGGAGGCGCAGGCCACCAGCGATCCGGAGCGACGGAAGGCGATCTACTGGAAGGCGCAAGGAGCTCATCTACGAGCAGGCGCCCATCATCAAGGCGTACCAGCAGGCTCACATCTTCGGTGTGAGCAATCGTCTCGACTGGAAGCCCTGGGTCGACAACATGCTCTTTCTCTACGATGCCAAGCTGAAGTAGTCATGGCCACCTCGCTCCGGCATCTCCTGAGCTCCATCCCCCTCGGCCACACCGTGGCCAAGAACCGCATCGTGTCCACTCCCCACGGCGCCGCCTACGGTGAGCGCGGCGGCCTCACCGACCGCTACATCCGCTATCACGAAGAGAAGGCCAAGGGTGGCTGCGGCACGGTGATGATGTTCGGCTCCTCCAGCGTTCATCCCACCTCGGTCAACGACTGGGGCGAGGTCAATAACTGGGACGACAGCATCATTCCCCAGTTCAAGCAGATGAGCGACGCCGTACACCGCCACGGCGCCCTCTGCCTCTCCCAGATCTCCCACCGGGGCCGGCGCGGGCACTCCTGGTATTCGGGCACGCCGCTGTGGGGTCCGTCCGACACCCGCGAGGAGCGTCACCGCGAGTGGCCCCACATCATGACCAAGGGGAGATCCGCGAGGTCGTCGACGCGTGGGCGGCGGCGGCGGTGCGCCTCCAGAAGGGGGCTACGACGGCTGCGACATTCCCTTCTACGGCGGTCACCTGATCGAGAACTCTCTCCCCCTCGCCAACACGCGCACCGACGAGTACGGCGGCAGCATCGAGAACCGGCTCCGCCTCGCCCACGAGGTGCTCCACGCCGTGCGCGACGCGGTGGGCAAGGACTTCATCATCGGCGTCCGGCACAGCGGCGATCACCTCGTGCCCGGCGGGCTGACCAAGGAAGACCTGCTCGAGGTGGCGCGACTGACCGACGCGCTCGGCATCGCGGACTACTGGATGGTGAGCGGGTCGAACTCGGAGACGCTGCGCTTCGAGGCCATGGTCACGCCCTCGCTGTATCATCCGCATGCGCTCTACGCCGAGCTCGCCGCGGCCACGCGCTCGGTGGTGAAGGTGCCGGTGATCCTCGCCGGACGTGTGAGCACGCCCGAGCAGGCGGAACGGGTGCTCGCCTCCGGCATGTGCGACATGGTGGGCATGACGCGCGCCATGATCGCCGACCCCGAGATGCCGAAGAAGGCCATGGAAGGACGGCTCGACGACATCCGCACCTGCGTGGGGGCCAGCGAAGGCTGCATCGGGCGGCTGCGCCAAGGCAAGGCGATCACCTGCGTCCAGAACCCGCTGATCGGCCGCGAGGCGGGAGCTTGGCGTGATCACTCCCGCGACACGAGCCCGGCGCGTGCTGGTGATCGGAGGCGGCGTGGGCGGTCTGGAAACGGCGCGGGTGCGCCGCGCTGCGCGGTCACAAGGTGACGCTGCTGGAAGCGGCACCCGCGCTCGGCGGCCAGGTCCTCGTGGCGGCCCGCGCGCCGAAGCGCGAAGACTATGCCGCCATCGCCCACTGGCTGGTCGGCCAGGTGAAGAAGGCCGGTGTCGAGGTACGTCTCAACGCGCCGGCCGATGTATCCGGACGTGCTCAAGCTCGATCCGGAATCGGTGGTGGTGGCCACGGGCGCCGTCCCCCGCGTGCCGCAGATCCCCGGCGTGGGCCTGCCTCACGTCACCACCGCCTCCGACGTCCTCACCGGACAGATCCAGGCCGGGCCCCGCTGCGTCGTCGTCGACGAGGACGGCCACTTCACCGCTCCCACCACCGCCGACTTCCTCGCCGTCAGGGCTCCAAGGTCACGATCATCACCCGCTACTTCATGGTGGGCGAGGACATCGACGAGGGCGTGCGCTCCGACATCTACCAGCGCCTCTTCACCCAGGGCGTGGACGTGCAACCCATGACCCAGGCGATCGAGATGCTACCCGGCGGCCTACGCATCAGCACACTTTCTCCGGAGCGGAGACCGTGCTGGAAGCCGACACCGTGGTCCTCGCCTTCGGGGGCAAGAGCCAACGACAGCCTCTTCCACTCACTCGCGGGCAAGGTCCCCGACCTCAAGCTGATCGGCGACGCCGTCTCTCCCACGTCGAATCCACGACGCTGCTGCTGGAAGGCACCCGCGTCGCCCGAGCCGCCGATGAGGATCGTGATCCCTCTCCGCCGGGGGAGAGGGCAGGGTGAGGGACGAGCCCGTGATCTCAACGACGTTCTCGCCAACGCTGAGGTTGCTGCCGACCATGCATCACCGCCAGCACCACAAGCTCATCAGTCAGCACGCCGAAAATAGATCGCGAACGGAAATCGGCGGACAACCAGCCGGCGTGTCTCTTCATCAACGCGGGGATGAGCAAGAGGATCTGCGATGATGCTCGCTACAGCCTGATCAACGGTATCGGTGAAGACCCGCCCAAGCCCAGCCCGCTGTGACTCATACCAATCGCGGGCCTCGATCAGCTCGGCCTCGGCTTGGGGGCGAAAGACCAGACGCAGCGCTCACCCGCCTGCCAAGCTTCCTGCGCACCTCATCCCAGGGGACGGCAGAGCAGGGTTCATGCATATGTTCGGCGAGCCGTCGATCAAGTCTCTGCTTCCTGCTCGAGCGTCAGGGCAAGCTGCTCAGCACGTTCCGTCTCCGAGAGACTCTCCCACAGAGCCATAACGATCTCGACCCGGTCGCTAGCTGACAGCTTCAAGAGCTCAGCAAGTGTGTTCGGCAACATGTATCAATCCTCTCATACGTCACCTCGCTACCCGCAGAGGCGCGTTCCCAAGCGTTCGTTACTACTGAGCCTAACCGGCGGCCACGCATAGATCGCAAGACGGTATCCCTCTTAGTGCAATAATCGCTACTTTGGACTCGACCATCGGTTCCACAGGGCCGGGTTGGACCCATGGTTGGCATAAGGGTTGTGATCTGTACACTACTTCGAGGAGGCAAGGACTGGTGACCCACCCTAGATCATCGGGACACGTCACCGTGGTTGGGGCGCATCCAGGTAACGCTAGCCAGAAGTCTCACGAGGTTGTCCGCAGGGGGTTGTCCATCCGGGCCCTCTCAAGGAATCTGGGGCTGCCAAGCAACCAGACACCCTAAGGAGGGGACCCGGATGAACATCCATCAGAATGCCCGACTGACACCGCGTGGTCGAGAGGAAGCTGTGCGGCGGGTGACGGAACTCGGGGAGTCGGCCCGCCACGTCGCCCGCACGCTGCACGTGTCGGAGAAGACGATCCGGAAGTGGCTCGGGCGCGCCGCCGAGGCCCCCGGCCCCTGGGGGATCGCTCCTCCCGGCCGCGCCAGCCGGGCCGGAGCACGCCGCCCGCCGTGGTCCTGCGGATCAAAGTGCTGCGCCACCAGCAGCGCCTGACGGCCGCGGCGATCGCGACCGCGGTGGGCGTGAGTCGGGCGACCGTGGCCCGGATTATCGCCCGCAGCGGCTGGGCGCGTCTGCACGTCCTGGAGATCCCGCCGATGTCTCGGCGCTACGAGCGGGCGCAGCCCCGGGAAGCTGCTGCACCTCGACATCAAGAAGCTCGCCCGCATTGTGCGCCCCGGCCATCGCATCAGCGGCGACCGCCGCGATACGGTGCGGGGCGCGGGGTGGCAGTTCGCCCACGTAGCTATCGATGATGCCTCGCGCCTGGGGACGGGCGAGTTGCTGCCGGACGAGCAGGGCGGCACCGCGGCCGGGTTTCTCCGGCGCACCATCCGGGGCTGCAGCGCCTCGGGGTCCGACGTCACGGCGGTGATGACCGACAACGGCGCCTGCTACCGCTCGCGGCGCTTTGCCGCGACCTGTCACGCGCTCGGGCTGCGCCACCTCTTCACCCACCCCTATACTCCCCGCGCACCAACGGCAAGGCCGAACGGTTCATCAAGACCGCGCTGCTCGAGTGGGCCTACGTCCGGTTGTATCGCCACTCCGAGGAACGCGCCCAGGCCCTGACGCACTGGCTGCACCACTACAATTGGCACCGGCCGCACACCGCGCTCGGCGGCCAGCCCCCGATCACCCGGGTCGTCTCCTCTGCGGACAACCTGGTGAGACTTCAGCCAGCCGTGGACCAGCCAAAAACCGCAAGCGTAGTCATCATCGGAGGCGGCGTGGCGTCGGCTGCAGCATCGCCTACCACCTGGCGCGCCGGGACATGCGTGACGTGGTCGTGCTCGAGCGCGAGACGGTGGGCAGCGGTACCACCAGCAAGGCCGCGGGAGGGATCCGCGCCCAGTTCCCCACCGAGACGGAGATCCGTTTCTCGCTCGAGAGCCTGCAGGTGCTGCAGAATTCTCACCGAGGAATTCGGCATCGACCCCGGCTTCAAGCAGATCGGCCATCTCTTCCCTCATCTCGGAAGAAGACAAACCTCGCGCGGCTTCGAGAAGCGCATCGCAGCTCCAGCGGAGCTTTGGCGTCGACGTACGGTCATCACGCCGAAGGACGCGCAGGCGCATGGTGCCCGCGCTGCGCGTGGACGATCTCGATCGCCGCCGTCTGGGGCCCGCAGGACGGCCCTCGCCGGCCCGGCCGAGGTGACCCAGGGCTTCGCGAAGCGGGCCCGCGAGCTGGGCGCCGCGCATCGTGGAAGGCGTGGAGGTGACGGCCATCGACGTGGCGGGCGGCAAGGTGCGCGGCGTGCAGACCACGCAGGGCGACATCTCCGCGCCCATCGTCATCAATGCCGCCGGCCCCACCGCCGCGCGGGTGGGCCGGCTCGCCGGCGTCCCGGTGGCGGTCTTCCCCGCCGTCGCCACATCTTCTTCACGGAGCCGTTCCTCGAGCTGCCAGAGCCAGTGCCGCTCACCAACGATCAGGCCAGCGGCTTCTACTTCCGCAAGGAGATGGAGCAGGTGCTGCTGAGCCCCGGCGACGTCGAGGACATCGGCCAGGACCAGGAGGTGCCGATGGACTGGGGCAAGCTCGACGAGACCGTGACCAAGGCCGTGCATCGCCTGCCCCTGCTCGAGCGCGCCAAGATCGCGGGTGGCTGGGCGGGGCTGCGCGGCCGCTCACTCCCGACGATCACGCCATCATCGGCCCCGCCCCCGGCGTGGAGGGATTCTTCCTCGCCGTCGGCTTCTGCGGGCACGGCTTCCAGCATTCCCCGATGACCGGTCGCATGGTGGCGGAGTGGATCGTGGACGGTAAGCCTTCGATGGACCTCTCGCTGTTCAATCCGGCCCGGTTCGGCAAAGACGCACGCCTCTCCGGCGATGGACACAAGGACAAGCCCGATGCCGAATGAATCGCGCGGTGAAGATCGTGGTCCCCGATGACTTTCCGCCGGCCCTCACCGGCTCCGTGGCCGAGGCGCCGTTGAAGAAAGATGGGCCAGGTGCGCGTGTTCACCGAGCGCGGGGCGGATCAGGAAGCCACCCTGATCGAGCGTATCGGCGACGCCGACGCCGTCCTCAACATCCGCGCCCACGCCCGCTTCACCGACCGCGTGCTGGCGGCCTGCCCCGAGCTGCGCCTGATCTCCGATCTGGGGCGCGGGCACGGACAACGTGGATCTGGTCGCTCTGCAAGGCCCGCGGCGTGACCGTCACCAACACTCCGGGCGTCAACGCGAACGCGCTGGCCGAGCACACCATCGCCCTCATGCTGGCGGTGACCCGCCGCATCCCCGCCATGGATCGCGACGTGCGCGCCGGTCAGTGGCCGCGCGGGCTCCTGACCCAGCTCGAGGGCAGACCTGGGCCTCGTCGGGCTCGGCGCCATCGGCAGCCGCGTGGCCGTCCTCGCCAAGCCCTTCGGCATGCGCATGCTCGCCTCAACCTTCGGCGCCGGACAAAGGAGCGCGCGGCCGCGCTCGAGCGCGCAGCACGTGCCCGTCGAGCAGCTCCTGCGCGAGTCCGACATCGTCAGCCTGCACCTGAGACTGAGCGCGGACACGCACGGGCTATCTGGGCAAGGAGCGGCTGGCCATGATGAAGCCGACGGCCTTCCTCATCAATACCGCGCGCGGCGGGCTGGTGGACAAGCAGGCGCTGATCGACGCCGTGCGCGACAAGCGCATAGCCGGCGCCGCCCTCGATGTCTTCCACGAGGAGCCGATTCCTCCCGGCGATCCGCTCCTGGCCCTTCCCGAGCTGGTGCTCACGCCCCATAACGGCGGCATGACCCGCGAGGTCATCGACAACGGCGTGCTGCGGGCGGTGGAGAACATCCAGCTCTTTTCTCGACGGCAAACCGCGGGATCTGGCGGTGCCGCCGCCGGGACGATAGCCCTACTTCTCGAACAATCGAATCACCATACCGCTCTCTGTGCGATAGGACGCTTTTCGATGGTCGCTGAAGATGCAGTTCCGTGCCGGACATTCCGAGCGTGACCGCCTCCGTCCGGCTGGCCGCCCGAGCTTGGCGAGGATCGAGGCCACGTGAAACTTGACCGTGTAGCCCGAGATCCCGAGGTGAGTCGCGATGCCCGATTCCTCAGCCCCTCCGCCATCATCCCGAGGATCTCCAGCTCCCGAGGGGTCAGAGCCGCCCCCGACCACATGGGATTAGCGGCGGTCGATGACGCGCACGGACTTGCCTGGAGGCCGTGGCAGCTCTCCCTCCTTGAGCACGGTGAGCTCTGGGCTCAAGTTGAGAAATTGTTTGAGGTCACTGCGAAGCCGCGGCAGCGCGGTCTCGACGAAGCCCTCAGGGCCTCAATGAGGAGCGCCAGCCGGTCGCTGCCGCCGGGAGCCCGGTCGAGAACGATCTGGTACTCGTGGCCGATGCCGGGCTGCTTGAGGATCAGCGATTCGACTCTGTTGGGGTAGAAGTTGACGCCCGCGGAAGATCACCATGTCGTCGGTCCGCCCGCGGAGCCGGTCCAGGCGCAGATGCGGTGCGGCCGCAGGGACAGCGCTTCGACTCCGCACCCGCGTGAGATCGCGGGTGCGGTAGCGAATCAGCGGCAGTCCCTCGCGGGTGAGCGTGCTACCACCAGCTCGCCCTCCTCGCCGTCGGGGCGCGGGCGGCCCGTCTCCGGATCCACCACCTCGCAGAAGTAGTGGTCCTCCCAGACGTGGATGCCCTCGCGCGCCTGCGCAGTCGATGCCGAGCCCCGGCCCGCCCGTCTCCGGTCATGCCGACGATGTCGAAGGTGGCCACGCGAAGCTCGCGCTCGATGAGCCGGCGCAGCTCGTCGGACCACATCTCCGCCCCCAGCATGGCCACGCGAAGCTTGAGCGAGCCGAGGTCGAACTGCTCCTCGGCGCGCCACCTCGAGGATCCGCAGCGGATAGGTCGAGATGCCCGTGAGCACGGTGGCGCCCAGGTCGCGCATCACCTGGAGCTGGAGCGAGGTCCGGCCGGCCCCGGCCGGGATGCGTATGGCCCCGATCCAGCAATACGTAACTGGAACGAAGTC
>ERZ1370068.10668-contig-9347_pt1 | contig 55099 bp, 69 predicted proteins | sample MGYA00561227_ERZ1370068 | MGnify/ENA primary metagenome ERZ1370068 (study PRJEB38410, sample SAMEA6850437) | metagenome | study: Metagenomic assessment of the ecological functions of the soil: analysis of the soil microbiota associated with the... | reverse complement strand
GTGTACTTCGTTCAGTTACGTATTGCTGATGGCCATAGCCGGGCCAGGCGAAGTGGTAGGACATCACCGGGATCTTGTTGGCCGCCAGCATGTCCAGCAGTCTCACCCGGGTTTCCGCCGCTTGCTTCGGGGTCGGTGTCGTAGGAGAATTCCATCCGCGGCTTTTCCAAGCAGCAGCACCGCGTGGTGCGAGAGGTCGCCGAGGAAGCGAGAAGGATTTTCCGGCCGACGTCACCATGAAGATGGTGTGGCCGACGGTGTGGCCGGGCGCGGCGATCGCCTGCACGCCGGGCAGGAATTCCTGGCCGTCCTTGAAGAACACCAGGCGGTCGCGCACCGGCAGCAGATTCTTGCGGGCGTGGACGACGAAATCCTTCAGAGGGCTGCCCAGCTTGCCTTCATCGGTCCAGAAGTCGAAATCGCTCTGGGCGATGTAGTACTGCGCGTTCGGGAATAGCGGCTTGCCGTCGTCGCCGACGATGCCGCCGATGTGATCGATATGCGCGTGCGAGCAGCACCACGGCGTCGATGTCGCCAGGCTTGATGCCGGCCTCCGCCATGCTCTTCTGCTGACGGCCCGGTGGTCGGGCCGAACGCTTTCGACGTGCCCATGCCGGTGTCGAACAGGATCAGCTTGTCGCCGGTGTTGACGATCGGCGAGTTCTGCTCGAGCACGACATTGTCCGGCGAGAGGAAATGGTCGGACAGCATCTTCTTCACTTCCTCCTTCGGCACGCCGGTGAAAGTGCCGGAGGGATCGCCGAGCGGCAGCGGGCCGTCGGAGACGACGGTCACCTCGGCGTCGCCGAGCATGAAGCGGTGCCAATAGGGCGTTTGCGTGCCGAGCTTCGGCGCACGCGCGAGCGCGCTGCCGCCGAGCATGGTTGTAGCGCCGAGACCGGCGCCGAGGGCGAAGCAGGGACCTTCGCGAGACGTTGATGGTCATGTTTCTTCCTCCACTGTTTTTATATCGAATTGCGCGTTGTCGCCCGGACAGATCCATCCGCAGCTACAGGCTGCCCCGCGCTGCAAAATTGGCAAGTAGGTTTAGACGCCGAACAGACGCGCAGCTGCAGAAATGAGCCGGCGGCGCAACCGCGCGAAGAAAATTTTGGAAGATTTCTCTGGCGCGCTTCGCCTCAATGGCGTCCCAAACCTTTGCAGCGACGTCCGGGGCCGTTGAGCCGCTGCGATGGCGCGGATGCCCGTGGCGGAGGTGACGTTGATCTCGGTCAGATTTGCCGTCGATCACGTCGATGCGCGGAGAGAACGAGAAAGTAAACCACGGCATGAAACTCAACCACAGCAAGGGTTCTGCAACACCGAATACGCGTGGAAGAGCGTCGTTGCTGGCATATTGCACAGTTCAGCAAGCCGGTCGCCCATCATCTCTTCGCTGGCATGCGGCTCGGAAAGTTTCGCACGGCGCGATTGTTCATACAGTTTCTGTCGCCTGCGCGTCATCACGGCCCGTACGCTGAAGACAAGCCAAACGAGCAGAAGTTGGATGGAAAAAGCGATCCAGACCGAGATCAGCAAGGACTCCCGGACCGAGAAAATCACCGGCGCATATGCAAACGCGGCAACAATAATATAAAAGACGCTGGGAACGTATTGCGCGATCGCAGCGATCGTATCCTGCGTCCTCTTTGCTCGAGCAGTATGGCTCGCGCTTCGTTGCTGGTCAGATCGCTCTCTTTCATGTGATGACCCTGCCGTTATCAAACATGGATCCATGAAATTGATGGCCAGGAAATCAGATTCTGCGTTTTGAGGCCTGGGTAGCTTTTTCCATCCATCATCGTTGTGTAAAAGACGTCGAAATTCCTGTCACCAAAAAACCCAGAGGCTGAAGATCACGGAAGCAAAGGCTGATCCGCTCTTCAAACAGGTTTGTTTGGATCGCAAGGTTTCTTCGTCGATCGTATCACATTTGTTGATCCAGCACAGCTGCGCCGCACAAACGGTCCTTCGCCTTTGAATTGATGGCGATGTGTTCAATATTTTTCTTGAATTGCATCGTCCATTGTTCATTTATACTCATACTTCATCGATTGGGGCTCCAGTTCCGTCGCCAATCTTCCGGACGTCAAACACGAAAAATAAAAATGGCGGACGTGTATGCCGGACGTCTTTCGCCAGCGGATCGGCGTCGAAGCGCGACTGTCCCGTATCCAGAATGTCGCCGGGATATCTGTCCCGGAATCACGTTTGAAAACCAATTCAACCGGGCCAGCATCAAATCCCTGGGTTTTCCTCCTTCGTTTCTTCCTTGGGAGGGAACTTTCCCAGCCGGAAGTACTCGCTGAGTGTGGTTTTCCCGGCATTGTGCTGCCCGGCTATCAATATGGTTGGCGAGAAATACCGTCTGAGATCGGCCCCATCCATGACTACGCCGCGCGTTGCAAGCTCAACGCCTTGCTTCGCCAGCGCCCCTCCGACGACGGTGACCGGATCAGTCATTGCTATTGATCCCTCAGTCTTTGGGATCCTTGGTCTCGGGTCTTTCAAACCATGACCCTAGCGCCACGCGTGCACCAAAGTGACACGGGCAACCTAATGTAGATTTAGTCCGAACTTCAAGAACCAGACAAGGGAAAATTGCGGTCAGGGCTGGCATACCTCGGCCTGTTCGAACCGCAGCAAGGTGCGGTTCCACGTCCGATTGGGAACAGGGCTCAGATTCGGAGGCGTTTTCGCGACCAATGGCTTCGCGGAAACCCACCAGCCGGAATCTTTCGTCCGAGGGCCGCTCTCGCTAGCTTCGCTTCGCCTCGATCGTGTCCCAGATCATCGCCGCGACATCCGGCCCGCCGAGACTGCGCGATCGCGCGGATGCCGGTCGGCGAGGTGACGTTGATCTCGGTGAGGTAGCCGTCGATCACGTCGATGCCGACGAACAGCAGCCCGCGCTCGCGCAGCGCCGGGCCGAGCGTGCGCGCAGATCTCGCGCTCGCGCGCGGTCAGCTCGGTCGCCTGCGCGGCGCCGCCGCGCACCATGTTGGAGCGCAGATCGTCCGGCGCCGGCACGCGGTTGACCGCGCCGGCGAATTCGCCGTCGACCAGGATGATGCGCTTGTCGCCGTGCTTCACCTCGGGCAGGAAGCGCTGCATCACCCAGGGCTCGCGGAAGGTCGCCGCGAACATGTCGTAGCAGCGAGCCGAAATTCATGTCCTGCGGCATCGACGCGAAACACCGCCGCGCCGCCATGGCCGTAGCAGCGGCTTCATCACGATGTCGCCGTGCTCGGCGCGGAACGCATTGATCTCGTCGAGGTCGCGCGAGATCAGCGTCGGCGGCATCAGCTGCGGGAAATTCAGTCACGAACATCTTTTCCGGCGCGTTGCGCACGCTGGCCGGATCGTTGACCACCAGCGTCTTGGGATGGATGCGCTCGAGCAAATGCGTCGAGGTGATGTAGGCGAGGTCGAACGGCGGGTCCTGCCGCAGCAGGATGACGTCGAAGCGCGGTCAGCGGCTCGCGCTTGCGGCTCGCCGAGCGTGAAGTGATCGCCGACCTCGTCGCGCACGGTCGAGCGGCTGCACCGGCGCGACCAGCTCCTCGCCGCGCAGCGCGAGCTGGTCCGGCGTGTAATAGGAAAGCGCCGTGGCCGCGCTTCTGCGCCTCCAGCAGCAGCGCGAAGGTCGAATCGCCGCGGATGTTGATCCGCGCGATCGGGTCCATCTGGACGGCGACGTTCAATTTCATGGGAGGTCCGGGTCTCTGGAGGGTAGTCGTTCAAGCGCTGGCGTCGAATGCCGCTAACAGATGGCGCGGCAGACGCCGCGGCGCAATCAGCATGGCGTCGAAACGCAGCTCGAATTCGGCATGCTCGGGATGCGCCATCAGCCAGGCCTGCGCGGCATCGATGATGCGCTGCCTGCTGGCGCGGCGTCACGGCATAGGCGGCGTCATCGAGGCTGGCGCGGGCCTTGACCTCGATGAAGGCGAGCAGATTGCGCTTGCTGCGCCACGATGTCGATCTCGCCATAGGGCGTGCGGAAGCGCTTGGCCAGGATGCGGTAGCCCTTGGCCATCAGAAAGGCGGCGGCGCGGCTTTCCGCCGAGAGGCCGGTGCGGAACGCCGCGACCCGCGCCGGCGCGGCGAGCTTTGCGGCGCGTCGGGCGGCGTGGCGCCGTCAGTCTTCGCCATCGTCGCCTCTGATCTCTTTGGCGAGCTCGAGCGCGCGGGCATAGACCTCGCGGCGCGGCCGGCCCGACAGTTCGACCGCATGCGCCACCGCGTCCTTGACGCTGTCGCGCTGCAGCGATGATCGCAGCAGATCGTCGAGATCGTGCTCGCGTCATGATCTGCGCATCCGCGCGCGGCGGGCCGATCACCAGCACGAACTCGCCGCGGGTTTCCAGCGTGTCGGCGGCCTTGCGCCAGCTCGGCAGATCGGCGCGCGCTTGATCTCTTCGTGCAGTTTTGGTCAGTTCGCGGCAGATCGCGGCGTCGCGCCCGCCCATGATGTCGGCGAGATCGGCCAGCGTGTCCTGCACGCGGTTGCCGGATTCGAACATCACCAGCGTGCGCGTCGATCCGGGCAAGTTCGGCGAGCCGCGTGCGCCGCGCGCTCTGCCTTGGCCGGCAGAAATCCCTCGAAGAAAAACCGGTCGGTCGGCAGCGCCGCGACCGACAGCGCCGTCAGCACCGAGGACGCGCCCGGCACCGCGATCACGGCATGGCCGGCGGCGCAGACCTCGCGCACCAGCTTGAAGCCGGGATCGGAGATCAGGGGCGTGCCGGCATCCGAGACCAGCGCGATCGAGGCGCCCTGCGCCAGCTTCTCCAGGATTTTCGGCCGCGCCATCGCGGCGTTGTGCTCGTGATAGGGCTTGAGCTGCGCCGAGATCGCGTAGCGCTCGGTCAGCCGGCGGGTGATGCGGGTGTCCTCGCAGGCGATGATGTCGACGCCGGCCAGCGTCTCCAGCGCGCGCAGCGTGATGTCGCCGAGATTGCCGATCGGGGTCGCCACCAGATAGCAGGCCGGGAACCGGCTTTGGCGCGGTCAGGACGTGGCCGCCGATCGAAAATGTTCGGTCGGCCGAACCCGGCTCGGCCTTCAGACCCGTAGTTGGAAGCTGGCTTTTGCGCGCATAATGCCAATCTAGAGGGACGATGCAGCGCCAGTACCATCGCGTGCGGCGATCTGTGCCGGCACACGGTGAGGAAGCGGTCGCCGCAACCGGCGTGCGCTGCAGTGACATAATCCTTTTGTTTTGGTTAACTATTCGCCGACAATATGCCTGAATCCGCATCCGCCTTGATCGGTCAGGGCTGAGAGTCCTGGCCGATCGCGGTCGGTCAAGAGAAGAGATACGATGGTAGGCCCGCTCAATCGCAAGCCGATCTCAGTCCGGCCGGCGGCGACCCGGCGGACGGCGGTTGGCCTTATTCTCGGCGCGCCGCTGCTCGGCGCCTGCGCCAGCGTGCAGTCTGGCCAGTTTTCGAACCCGTTCGCTCGTCGCAGCCCGATGCCGGGCCCGCCGGCCCGCAGCAGCAGCGCTTGCGGTCGGCACCGGGCAGGTCAAGGTCGGCCTGATCCTGCCGCTCTCGGCCGCCGGCAATGCCGGCGTCGCCGCGCAGTCGATGAAGAACGCCGCCGAGATGGCGCTGGCGGAATTCCAGAATCCCAACATCCAGCTCCTGATCAAGGACGACGGCGGCAGCCCGCAAGGCGCGCAGCAGGGCACCCAGCAGGCGCTCGGCGAAGGCGCGGAGATCATTCTGGGTCCGCTGTTCGCGCCGTCGGTTCCGGCGACCGCGCAGCTGACGCGCGCCCGCGGCGTCTCGGTGATCGCGTTCTCGACCGATTCCAGCGTCGCCGGCCGCGGCGTCTATCTGCTGAGCTTCCTGCCGGAGTCCGACGTCAACCGGATCGTCGATTATGCCGCCGGCACCGGCAAAGCGATCCTTCGCGGCGCTGTTGCCCGACAACGCCTACGGCAATGTGGTGGAAGCCGCGTTCAAGCAGGCGGTCGGCCGCAAGGGCGGCCGCATCGTCGCGTTCGAGAAATACGGCGCCGATCGCGCCGCCGCCGGCGCGGACGGTGGCGCAGTCGCTCGGCCAGGCCGACGCGCTGTTCATCGCCGACGACGGCGATCCGTCGGTGGCGACGGCGGATGCGCTGACCGCGGCGGGCGCGAATCTGCGCAACATCCAGTTGCTCGGCACCGGGCTGTGGGACAATCCGCGCGTGTTCGCGAGCCCGGCGCTGCAGGGCGGCCTCTATGCCGCGCCGGATCCGTCGGGCTTCCGCAGCTTCTCCGGCCGCTACCGCACCAAATTCGGCGGCGAGCCGGTGCGCACCGCGACGCTCGCCTATGACGCGGTCGCGCTGGTCGCCGGCGCTGTCGCGAACGCAGGGCGCGCAGCGCTTTGCGCCGGAAACGCTGACCAACCCGTCCGGCTTTGCCGGCATCGACGGCCTGTTCCGCTTCCGCTCCGACGGCACCAACGAGCGCGGGCTTGCGGTGATGAAGGTCGACGCACCGGCGGCGGCACGCCGGTCGCGGGATCGCCGAAGAGCTTTGGGGCGTAGACGTAGCTCGTTCGCAAGCCGGCGTCCAGTCCGCTTTGCAGCGCGACGTACGAGCACTCTACGCCGCGAGATCCGCCACCACCGCATCGAGCACCGGGAAATCCGTCTTGCGTCACCCGCAGCCGTGCCGTCGGCATCGACGACGATGCGCGCCTTCCTCGCGCAGCACGGCGATCCGGCTCGGGATCGAGCGCGCGGCCGGACGAGCGCCGCGTAGCGCTCGGGATCGATGCCTTCGGCGAGCCGCAATCCCATCAGCAGAAATTCGTCGGCGCGCTCTTCGCTGTTGAGGCAGATCGTCGGTGACGACGCCGTGGCCGTTGGCCTCGACGCGCATCAGCCAGGCCTCGGGGCGCTTTTCGGTCGCGATCGCGTGCCTGCACGCCGTCGATGTCGAGGCGGCCATGCGCGCCCGGGCCGATGCCGGCATATTCGTCGCCGCGCCAGTAGACGAGATTGTGCCGGCACTCGGCGCCCGGCCGCGCGTGGTTGGAAATCTCGTAGGCCGGCAGGCCGTGCTGCGCGCAGACCTCCTGCGTCACGTCGTAGAGCGCGCGCGCCAGCGCCTCGTCCGGCGTCTTCGAGCTTGCCCGCCGCGTGCAGGCCGAAGAACGGCGTGCCTTCCTCGATGGTGAGCTGATAGAGCGACAGATGCTCGGCGGCTTCCGAGATCGCGAGCTTCAGTTCGTCCGCCCACATCTGCGGCGTCTGGTCGGGGCGGGCGTAGATCAGGTCGAACGAATAGCGGTCGAACGCGCTGCGCGCGATCGCGACCGCATCCAGCGCCTCGCGCGCGCGTGTGCAGCCGTCCCAGCGCTTTCAGCGAGGCGTCGTCGAGCGCCTGCACGCCGAGCGAGACCCGGTTGACGCCGGCCGCGCGATAGCCGCGAAACCGCGTCGCCTCGACGCTGGTCGGATTGGCTTCCAGCGTCACCTCGACGTCGTGGCGACGCGCCAGTGCTTGCCGATCGCGTCGAGGATGGCGCCGACGGTCTGCGGCTGCATCAGCGACGGCGTGCCGCCGCCGAGAAAGATCGACGTGACGGTCGCGGCCCGGCGCGCGCGCCGCGGTGGTTTCGATCTCGCGCGCGAACGCGCGCGCGAAATCGCGCCTCGTCGATCGGCGCGTGGCGGACATGGCTGTTGAAATCGCAATACGGGCATTTCGACAGGCAGAACGGCCAGTGCACGTAGACGCCGAAGGCCGCTTCGCGTCATGGCGTTCGCGCAGTCAAGGCAGATCTCCGCCAGTTTGACGAAGGCGCGCGCGCGGTGCGACAGGCCGAGGCCCAGCGGCGGCAGGCCGTGCTTCTCGATCGCTGGTCATCTCGCCGAAGGTGCGCGTCGTGGCCGTCGGGCAGGAACGCCGGATCGTAGCCGAAACCGGCGGTGCCGCGCGGCGGCCACACCAGAGTTCCGTCGACGCGCGCCTCGACCTCTTCGAGATGACCGTCGGGCCAGGCGACGCACAGCGCGGAGACGAAATGCGCGCTTGCGCTGTCCGGCGTCGTGGCGCCGCGCTCCTGCAGCAGGCGCTCGATCCGCGTCATCGCGCGCCGTGAAATCCTTGCCTCGGCCGGCCCAGCGCGCCGAGTAGATTCCGGGCGCGCCGTCCAGCGCATCGACCACGAGGCCGGAATCGTCGGCGAAGGCCGGCAGTCTGCGCGCCTTCGCCGCGGCGATCGCCTTGATCGCGGCATTGGCGCGAAACGTCGTCGCCGGTTTCCTCGGGCTCGCCGAGGCCGAGTTCGCCCGCCGAGACCGCCTCGACGCCGTGCGGCGCCAGCAATTCGCGCATCTCGGCGAGCTTGCCGGGATTGTGGGTCGCGATCACGAGCCGGCCGGTGATCTCGGCGGTGCATGGCATGCGATCAGACTACGCGACCGCCATCTTCTGCAAGTCGACCAGACGCGCGACACCCTTGCGCGCCAGCGCCATCAGCGCCAGGAACTCGTCCTGCGAGAACGGCGTCTTCTCGGCGGTGCCCTGCACCTCGATGATGCGGCCGTCGCCGGTCATGACGAAATTGGCGTCGGTCTCGGCCTCGGAATCCTCGGCATAGTCGAGATCGAGCACCGGCGTGCCGTTGTAGATGCCGCAGGAGATCGCCGCGACATTGTCGCGCAGCACGTTGGCCTTCAGCATGTTGCGGGTCTTCATCCAGGCGATGCAGTCGGCCAGCGCCACCCAGGCGCCGGTGATCGAGGCGGTGCGGGTGCCGCCGTCGGCCTGGATCACGTCGCAGTCGACGGTGATCTGGCGCTCGCCGAGCGCTTCGAGGTCGACGACGCGCGCGCAGGCTGCGGCCGATCAGCCGCTGGATTTCGACGGTGCGGCCGCTCTGCTTGCCGGCGGCGGCCTCGCGGCGGGTGCGCTCCAGCGTGGCGCGCGGCAGCATGCCGTATTCGGCGGTGACCCAGCCGCGGCCCTGGCCCTTGAGCCAGGGCGGCAGCCGCTCTTCCAGCGTGGCCGTGACCAGCACATGGGTGTCGCCGAATTTCACCATGCAGGAACCCTCGGCGTATTTGACCACGCCGCGTTCCAGCGACACGGGGCGCAGCTCATCGGGCGCACGGCGGCTTGGCCGCATGGGAAATCCTCTCGAAATCGAGCGAAAGATCGGCTCGCGGTGCTTGTAGGAGGGGAGCGCGGCAGCGGCAAGGCGCCTTTGGCCAGCTCTTGCGGCGCAATGCGCGCTTGTCACTGGCCCTCCGGATAGACAGATTAGGGCTGAGTCCGAGGAGTAGCCAGTGGCCCACCACGATCCGATTGGCCTGATCGCGCCGCATGCCGGGCTCGCCCAGCTCAACGAGCGTTCGCGCGACATTTTTCGTCAAATCGTCGAGAGTTATCTCGCGACCGGCGAACCCGTCGGCTCGCGCAACATTTCGCGCCTGATCGCGATGCCGCTGTCGCCGGCCTCGGTCCGCAACGTGATGTCGGACCTCGAGCAGCTCGGCCTGATCTACGCGCCGCATACCTCGGCCGGCCGGCTGCCGACCGAACTCGGCCTGCGCTTCTTCGTCGATGCCCTGATGCAGGTCGGCGATCTCACCGAAGCCGGAGCGGCAGTCGATCCAGAACCAGCTCGCCTCCGTCGGCCGCGCGCAATCGGTCGAGGCGGCGCTCGGCGAAGCGCTGACGCGGCTGTCCGGCCTGACCCGCGCCGCGGCCGTGGTGCTGACCGCCAAAATCCAACTCGCGGCTGAAGCACATCGAATTCGTGCGGCTGGAGCCGGAGCGCGCGCTGGTGGTGCTGGTCGGCGAAGACGGCCAGGTCGAGAACCGCGTGCTGACGCTGCCGCCCGGCGTTCCCTCGTCGGCGCTGACGGAAGCGACCAACTTCCTCAATGCGCGGATCCGCGGGCGCACGCTTGCCGAAGCGCGGCTCGAACTCGAAACCGCGCTGACGCAGAGCCGCGCCGAACTCGATCAGCTGACGCAGAAGGTGATCGCGGCCGGGATCGCGAGCTGGTCCGGCGGCGACAACGACGACCGGCAGCTGATCGTGCGCGGCCACGCCAATCTGCTGGAAGATCTGCACGCGCTGGAGGATCTCGAGCGCGTCAGGTCGCTGTTCGACGATCTCGAGACCAAGCGCGGCGTGATCGATCTGCTGGGCCGCGCCGAGCGCGCCGAGGGCGTGCGGATTTTCATCGGATCGGAGAACAAGCTGTTCTCGCTGTCCGGTTCCTCCACCATCATCGCGCCCTATAGCGACGCCGCGGGCCGTATCGTCGGCGTTCTCGGCGTGATCGGGCCGACGCGGCTGAACTATGCCCGGGTGATTCCGACGGTGGATTACGCCGCGCGCATCGTCAGCCGGATGCTGGGCGGCTGAATCCGCCCTAGAATCGGGCCTGGTTGCGCTTGATTTTCGGCGCCTAAAGCACGATATCCGCGGCCAGCAAATCCCCAATTTGATCCAGACGCGATTTTTGAGAAGGCAGTCTCATGACCGATCCCAACCGGCCGAATGATGATCGCGGTGAAACCGGCCCAGACCGGCGAGCCCGTGGTTTCAAAGCCCTACATCATGCCCGACGATCCCGAGGAAGGATCGGTGGAGGCGCTGACCAAGGAAGCCGGCCGAAGCGCGCGACAAGATGCTGCGCACGCTGGCGGAGATGGAAAACCTGCGCAAGCGCACCAGCCGCGAGGTGGCCGATGCCCGGACCTACGGCATCACCGGCTTTCGCGCGCGACATTCTCGATATCGCCGACAATCTGCAGCGCGCGCTCGATGCGGTTCCGGCCGAGGCCAAGGCGACCGCCGATCCCGGCCTGAAGGCGCTGATCGAGGGCGTCGAGCTGACCGAGCGCTCGCTGCTCAACACGCTGGAGAAGAACGGCGTCAAGAAGTTCGATCCGTCGGGCGAGAAGTTCGATCCGAATTTCCAGCAGGCGATGTACGAAGTGCCCGATCCGTCCGTCCCGTCGGGAACGGTGGTGCAGGTGGTGCAGGCCGGCTTCATGATCGGCGACCGCATCCTGCGTCCGGCTCTGGTCGCGCGTCTCCAAGGGCGGCGCGCAAGGCGGCCCGGCAGCGGCAGCGGCAATGAACCGACAACGCCGCATGAGGATGATCGGTTCCACTCATCGTGAACCGAAGCCCGGATCTGTTTTGACGCGTTGTCTTCACGCGAACCGGTATCCACTTCGCTCGAAAACGCCGTGGAGGACGATTCAACAGACTTGAATCATCCTCGTCGTCCATCTCTGTTGAGCATGATCTTTCTGGAAAACCGGACGCCGCTTTTCCGGATCATGCCCAAAGGCCGCGATTGATGAGCGATCAGCGCGGCTGAATGCCGGTCGCGCACGGCGCGGAAGCGCGGAAACGCCTTGACCAATCGTCGCGCGGCGACGACCCGATGATGCGCAGCGAGCTCTGCGCCGCCGAACCGCAGCCATTGCACGATGGTGACGGGCGTATTGTCCTTGCCGCTGATCGCGTCGATGCGCGTCTCATAGCCGGGCTGGCCATCGATGCGGACCGGCTCGGACATCGTGATCCGTGCCGTCGCGCACGCCGGGAATCGTGGTCGCGATCTGCTGGGCAAAGCGGCCGCGATCGTCGGGCGAGGCCGCGCGTCGATCCGATGATGCCGATGATCATGAAGGGTGCGGCTTCGAAGCCGGTCTTCTCGTCGCCGTCGGCGAGAATCAGCGCCGCGCCCGGCGCCAGCGTGCGGACATTCTTGAAATTGCTGAGCTCGCCGATCTTGAACGGCATCAGCCCGAGCTGCTCGTCGACCGGCACCTCGCTGCGGATCTCGGCGGATGCAAACATCTGCCGGATGGCGTCGTCGGTATAGATCTTGGAGGCGTTCTCGGGCACCTGCACGGCGACGTAGCCGGAGAAGGTCGGCGCCCGGCAGGATCATCGAATAGCGCCGCACATTGCTCGCGCCGTCCCTGGCGTTCTCGACGGTGTAGTAGGCAAGGCCCGCCGCGGTCTCGATGCTCTCCGGCTTGATGCCGCCGGTGCCGCCGGGATTGGCCTTGAAGGCGTTGGCGACTTCGCCATAGGCCTCGGCCGGCAGGTCGGTCACCAGCACCTTGACGCCCTGGTCCTCGGTCTCGAACCCGACGAATGATCTTGGCGCGGACGAGCCCGACCAGCGGCGTCATGCCGACCCTGGCGCCCGGCGGAAAGACCGGATCCGCGGCGAACGCAGGAGACGCAGGATGGCGGCAACGAGCAGGACAACCGCGGCGAGATAGTCGAAAAAGCTTCATGAAGGATCTACCGGGTTTGCATTGAGGCCGTTCAATGGTCGGCCGGTCGCGGGCCTCTGCACGGAGTGGCCGCGTTCAGTCGGCCCGCTTTTAGCGGTTTTGATGGCCCGGCAACAGGGCAAGCGGCGATCGCGTTCCGCCGACCTGTCGACCTCGGTCGCAGGGTCGCAGTCGCCTTTGTCGCCTATCCGTTAACGACGGCACGCCGGCATGAACCGGCCGCGCGTCCAGCCTGACACAATCTTTCAAACGTCAGTCGTTTTCAGGGCTAAGGTTGCGCTCCGGTCCTTGCAGGCCCAACCCCCCTCCTATATGAGGCTCACCGTCGCAATATCGCGAGTATTTGAACGTTTGGGGGTTCGGTTCGGTGCGCCGTCAGGGCCCAGCCAACCTGCCGCAACAAGAAGGATATGAGGACCATGGGAAAGGTCATTGGGATCGATCTCGGCACCACGAATTCGTGCGTCGCCGTAATGGATGGCAAGACCGCGAAAGGTCATCGAGAACGCCGAGGGCATGCGGACGACGCCGTCGATCGTCGCCTTCACCGATGATGGCGAGCGCCTCGTCGGCCAGCCCGCCAAGCGCCAGGCGGTGACCAATCCCGAGCGGACCTTCTTCGCGGTCAAGCGCCTGATCGGCCGCCGCTATGACGACCCGATGGTCGAGAAGGACAAGAAGCTCGTCCCCTACAAGATCGTCAAGGCATCGAACGGCGACGCCTGGGTCGAGGCCGACGGCAAGACCTATTCGCCCTCGCAGGTCTCCGCCTTCATCCTGCAGAAGATGAAGGAGACCGCGGAAGCCCATCTCGGCCAGAAGGTCGAGCAGGCCGTCATCACGGTTCCCGCCTATTTCAACGACGCGCAGCGTCAGGCCACCAAGGACGCCGGCAAGATCGCCGGCCTCGAAGTGCTGCGCATCATCAACGAGCCGACCGCGGCCGCGCTCGCCTACGGTCTCGACAAGACCGAAGGCCGGCACCATCGCGGTGCTACGACCTCGGCGGCGGCACCTTCGACGTCTCGATCCTCGAGATCGGCGACGGCGTGTTCGAGGTGAAGTCGACCAACGGCGACACCTTCCTCGGCGGCGAAGACTTCGACATGCGGCTCGTCAGCTATCTGGCCGACGAGTTCCAGAAGGAGCAGGGCATCAACCTGCGCAACGACAAGCTCGCCTTGCAGCGCCTGAAAGAGGCCGCCGAAAAGGCCAAGATCGAGCTGTCGTCGACCACGCAGACCGAAATCAACCTGCCGTTCATCACGGCCGACCAGACCGGGCCGAAGCATCTGACGATGAAGCTGACGCGCGCCAAGTTCGAGGCGCTGGTCGACGATCTCGTCCAGAAGACCATCGAGCCCTGCCGCAAGGCGCTGAAGGATGCCGGCCTCACCGCCGGCGAAATCGGCGAAGTGGTGCTGGTCGGCGGCATGACCCGCATGCCGAAGGTTCAGGAAGTGGTGAAGCAGTTGTTCGGCAAGGAGCCGCACAAGGGCGTCAACCCGGACGAAGTCGTCGCCATCGGCGCGGCGATCCAGGCCGGCGTGCTGCAGGGCGACGTCAAGGACGTGCTGCTGCTCGACGTGACGCCGCTGTCGCTCGGCATCGAGACGCTGGGCGGCGTGTTCACCCGCATCATCGACCGCAACACCACGATCCCGACCAAGAAGAGCCAGGTGTTCTCGACCGCCGAGGACAACCAGAACGCCGTCACCATCCGCGTCTTCCAGGGCGAGCGCGAAATGGCGGCCGACAACAAGGTGCTCGGCCAGTTCGACCTGATGGGCATTCCGCCGGCGCCGCGCGGCATGCCGCAGATCGAGGTCACCTTCGACATCGACGCCAACGGCATCGTCAACGTCTCGGCCAAGGACAAGGCGACCGGCAAGGAGCAGCAGATCCGGATCCAGGCATCCGGCGGCCTGTCCGAAGCCGACATCCAGAAGATGGTCAAGGACGCCGAGGCCAACGCGGCCGAGGACAAGAAGCGCCGCGAGGCGGTCGACGCCAAGAACCATGCCGACGCGCTGGTGCATTCCACCGAGAAGGCGCTGGCCGAGCACGGCTCGAAGGTCGCCGAGACCGAGCGCCGCGCCATCGAGGACGCCGTCAGCGATCTGAAGGAAGCGCTGAAGGGCGACGATGCCGAGGCGATCAAGGCCAAGACCAACGCGCTGGCGCAGGCTTCGATGAAGCTCGGCGAGGCCATGTACAAGCAGCAGGCCGAGAGCGACGCGCGCCAAGGATGCTGCGAAGGATGACGTCGTCGACGCGGAGTTCACCGAGGTCGACGACGACAAGAACAACAAGAAGTCTGCTTAAAGCGGGCGCTGGATCATGACCCTCATTCCAAAGAGCGCGCAGCAGCGTCTCGATGGATGGGGGTCATTTTTCGTTAAGCCGGAGGCTGCATCTTTCATAGACGCATTGCCTTCGGCATGAGGACGAACTTCGGGCGGGTTTGACGGATGTCCACCAAGCGCTGCTACTACGAAACCCTCGAAGTCGAACGGAACGCGGACGAGTCCAAGCTCAAGGCGGCGTTCCGCAAGCTCGCGATGAAATGGCATCCGGACAAGAATCCGGGCGATGCCACCAGCGAAGATGCAGCTTCAAGGAAATCAACGAAGCCTACGAAGTCCTGAAGGACGGCGACAAGCGCGCCGCCTATGACCGCTTCGGCCATGCCGCGTTCGAGCAGGGCATGGGCGGCGGCGGTCCCGGCTTCGGCGCCGGCTTTGCCTCGTCGTTCTCCGATATTTTCGAAGACCTGTTCGGCATGGCCGGGCAGCGCGGCCGCGGCGGCGGGCGCGAGCGCGGCGCCGACCTGCGCTACAACATGGAAATCACGCTGGAAGAGGCGTTTCTCGGCAAGACCGCGCAGATCGAGATCCCGGTCTCGGTCACCTGCGAGATCCTGCTCGGGCACCGGCGCCAAGGCCGGCACCAAGCCGAAGACCTGCTCGATGTGCGGCGGCGCCGGCCGCGTGCGGCAGGCGCAGGGCTTCTTCACGCTGGAGCGGACCTGCCCCGGCTGCCAGGGCCGCGGCCAGATGATCGAGGACGCCTGCCCGTCCTGCGCCGGCTCGGGCCGGGTGACGCGCGACCGGACGCTGTCGGTCAATATCCCGCAAGGCGTCGAGGACGGCACCCGCATTCGCCTCGCCGGCGAAGGCGAGGCCGGCGTCCGCGGCGGCCCGCCCGGCGATCTCTACATTTTCCTGTCGCTGGCCACGCATCGAGTTCTTCCAGCGCGATGGCGCCGATCTGCATTGCCGCGTGCCGATCTCGATGGTGACGGCGGCGCTCGGCGGCGAATTCGAGGTGCCGACCATCGACAAGGGCAAGACCAAGGTGAAAGTGCCCGCCGGGACCCAGTCCGGCCGGCGCTTCCGCATTGCATCAAAGGGCATGCCGGTGCTGCGCTCGCGCCAGACCGGCGACATGTATGTCCAGGTCATGGTCGAAACGCCGCAGAATCTGACCAAGAAGCAGCAGGAATTGCTGGCCGAGTTCGAAAAACTGTCGTCCGGCGCGACGCAGCCCGAGGCGGCGGGTTTCTTCACCAAGGTCAAGGACTTCTTCGGCACCCGCGCCGAACATGCCAGTCGACGATCCGTCCAGCTTGACCGTATCGGCCTGCGACCTATACGTCTTTGATGACTCGATTTTCTGACACTTCCGCCGCGATTGCGGTCCCGCCTGGTAGCGACATGCCTTTGCAATCGTCCGTGCGTGCGTTGAAGAAGCCTCTTCGTCTCGACGACGAGGTTCGCTTTCTTCGTTCATGGATCGAGAAGCCGCTGCACATGGGCGCGGTGATGCCGTCGAGGCGAGTTGCTGGCCCGCACCATGGCGCAATATGTCGACGTCGATTCCGAAGGACCTGTCGTCGAACTTGGGCCCGGGACCGGTGCGATCACCAACGCGCTGATCGAGCATGGCGTCGATCAGAAGCGTCTCGTACTGGTCGAATATAATCCGGGCTTCTGCGCGCTGCTGCGCGACCGCTATCCGCAGGCCAAGGTCGTGCAGGGCGACGCCTACACGCTGCGCGACTCGCTCCGGAACGTGCTGAACGCGCCGGCCTCCGCCGTGGTCTCCGGCCTGCCGCTGGTGACAAAGCCGATGCTGACGCGGCTGAAACTGATCCGCGACGCCTTCGTCGCGCTCGCGCCGGGCGCGCCCTTCGTGCAGTTCACCTATTCGGTCGCGCCGCCGATCCCGAAATCGCTGCCGGGCGTGTCCACAGAAGCTTCCGAGCGGATCTGGATGAACCTTCCGCCCGCCCGGGTCTGGGTGTATCGCAAGGGCTGAACCGCCTGCGCTGTTCGCGTGGCAGGCTTCGTCCTGAACGCGAATTCTAAATATGTCCGCGCTGAAAATCCTCGTGATCCCGGGATCGCTGCGATCAGGCTCGCTCAATGCGAAGCTGGCGGCCGTCGCGGCGCATGAACTGGCGCAGGCCGGCGCCGAAGTCACCCGCATCTCGCTCGTCGGATTTTCCGCTGCCGATCTATGACGGCGATCTGCAGGCCAAATCCGGCGTGCCGAAGCACGCGGTCAATCTCAAGCGCATGATCGGCGCCCATCATGGCGTGCTGATCGTGACGCCGGAATATAATTCCTCGGTGCCGGCGCTGGTCAAGAACACCATCGACTGGGTGAGCCGGGTGCAGGACGCGCACGAGACCCGCGGCCAGGTGTTTCGCGAACGCGTGTTTGCGATCGCCGCCGCCTCCGGCGGCCGGCTCGGCGGCAGCCGCGCGCTGGCGGCGCTGCGGCTGATCCTGTCGGCCTGCCATGCGCACGGTGATTCCGAACCAGCTCGCGCTGTCGTTCGCGGAGCGATGCCTATGACGACATGGACCGCCTGAAACATCCCGCCGACATCGAGGCGCTGCAAGGCGCTGGTGCGGCAGTTGATCGACGTTTCCCAACGCATGATGTGAGGTGACATGCAGCCAGCCAATATCGCTCCCAGGGACCGGTTGATCGTGGCGCTCGATCTGCCCGGCGTCGCCGCGGCGGAAGCGATGATCGCAAGGCTCGGCGACAGCGTGACGCTTCTACAAGATCGGCTATCAGCTCGGCTTATGCCGGCGGCTTGCCGCTGGCGCGCGCAACTCGCTGAACGCCGGCAAGAAGGTCTTCGTCGATCTCAAGCTGCACGACATCGGCAACACGGTGGCGCGCGGCGTCGAGAGCGTCGCGCAAGCTCGGCGCGACCTTCCTCACCGTGCACGCCTATCCGCAGACCATGAAGGCGGCGGTCGAGGCGCGCGCCGGATCGGACCTGAAAATCCTCGCCGTCACCGTGCTGACCTCCTATGACGACGGCGATCTCGCATGCCGCCGGCTATCGCCTCAACGTGTCCGATCTGGTCGAGGCGCGCGCGCAGCAGGCGCAGGTGCTCGGCGTCGACGGTCTCGTCAGCTCGCCGGAAGAGGCGGCGGCCTTGCGCAAGATCGTCGGTCACCAGATGAATCTGGTGACGCCGGGCATCCGGCCCGGCGGGTGCCGCGACCGGCGACCAGAAGCGCATCATGACGCCGGCGCGCGCGATCGCCGCCGGCGCGGATTATCTGGTGGTCGGACGGCCCGATCACGGAAGCCGCCGATCCCAAGGCGCGCGGCGGAGGCCATTCAGGCGCGAGATCGCACAGGCGCTGGCCTGAACAGAGCGAACAAGGGAGAACGAGATGGCAAAGGGCTACTGGATCGCGCGCGTCGACGTTCACAACATGACGACGGCTACAAGGCCTATGCGGCGCGCCAACCCGCGCGATCTTCAAGAAATTCGGCGGGCGCTTCGTCGTGCGCGCCGGCAAGTTCAACGCCATCGAAGGCCAGAGCCGCTCGCGCAACGTCGTGATCGAATTTCCCGGACTATGAGACCGCGCTGGCCTGCTACAATTCGCCGGAATACCAGGCCAACATCAAGGTGCGCGCAGCCGCATTCGAGCGCCGACCTCGTCATCATCGAGGGCTACGACGGCCCGCAGCCCTGAGATCAGGCGGCCCTGCTTGGTTGCCGGAACAGCCTGCGCCCGGCTATACGGCGTGGGAGAGGTAAAGCCATGGCCGACATGCGCTTGATCGTTGCGGGAGCCGGCGGCCGGATGGGCCGCGCGCTGACGCGCGTCATCTCGGAAACGCCGGGCGCCGTCGCTGACCGGCGCGCTGGAAGCGCCGGGTTCCGAACTGCTCGGGCAAGGATGCCGGCGTGCTCGCGGGCCTGCCGGACAACGGCGTCAAACTCTCGGCCGATCTGTGGTCGCTGTCGGCCAATGCCGACGGCATTCTGGATTTCACCGTGCCCGGCGCGACCATCGCCAATGTCGCGATCGCCGCCGAGCGCGGCCTGGTCCATGTCATCGGCACCACCGGTCTGTCGGCGTCGGACGATGCCGTGATCAAGAGCGTCACGTCGCGCGCCATCGTGGTGAAGTCGGGCAATATGAGCCTCGGCGTCAATCTGCTGGCGGCGCTGGTCAAGCGCGTCGCGCAATCGCTCGACGAGAGCTTCGACATCGAAATCCTCGAAATGCACCACAAGGCCAAGATCGACGCGCCGTCGGGCACGGCGCTTGATGCTCGGCGAGGCCGCCGCCGCGGGCCGCGGCGATCGACGCTCGACGCAGCATTCGGCGCGCGGCCGCGACGGCCACACCGGCGCGCGCGAGCCGGGCGACATCGGCTTTGCCTCGCTGCGCGGCGGCACCGTCGCCGGCGATCACAGCGTGATCTTCGCCGGCGCCGATGGAGCGCATCGAGCTGACGCACCAGGCCGAGGACCGGACGATGTTCGCGCAGGGCGCCGTCAAGGCGGCGCTGTGGGCGCGCGGCAAGAAGCCCGGCTTCTACTCGATGGCCGACGTGCTGGGGCTCGCCGACTTCTGATCCAACGAAATCGGAACGGAATTCTGGAATGAGCGACCGTCTTCTCGTGCTCGTGCGCCACGGCCAGAGCGAATGGAATCTGAAGAACCTCTTCACCGGCTGGAAGGACCCCGATCTCACCGAGCAGGGCGTTGCCGAGGCGCAAGGCGGCCGGCCGCAAGCTGAAGGCGCAGGGTCTGACGTTCGACGTCGCCTTCACCTCGGTCGCTGACGCGCGCCCAGCACACGCTCGATCTGATGCTCGCCGAGATCGGCCAGACCGGGCTGCCGACGACGAAGCGACCTGGCGCTCAACGAGCGCGACTACGGCGATCTCTCCGGCCTCAACAAGGATGACGCCCGCAAGAAATGGGGCGAGGAGCAGGTGCATGATCTGGCGCCGCTCCTACGACGTGCCGCCGCCCGGCGGCGAAAGCCTGAAGGACACGCTGGCGCGCGCGCTGCCCTATTACGTGCAGGAGATCTTGCCCGCGCGTGCTGCGCGGCGAGCGCACGCTGGTCGCCGCCCACGGCAATTCGCTGCGCGCGCTGATCATGGTGCTGGAAAAGCTGACGCCGGAGCAGATTCTGAAGCGCGAGCTCGCCACCGGCGTGCCGGTGATCTACCGGCTCAATGCGGATGCCACCGTCGCATCGAAGCTCGATCTGGCGGCGTGATGTCGTCAGAGGTGCGTAGGGTGGGCAAAGCCGAAGCGTGCCCACCGATCAGCGACGATCACGTAGATGATGGTGGGCTTACGGCGCAATGCGCGTTTGCCGACCCTACGCATTGTGCGCTGTCAGTGCAGCCCGACCTGCCCGGCTTCCCAGCCCAGCATCGCCTGCTTGCGGGTGATGCCCCAGTGATAGCCGGTCAGCGCGCCGCCCTTGCCGAGCGCGCGATGGCAGGGCACCACGAACGACACCGGGTTTCGTCCGACCGCGGCGCCGACGGCGCGCGAGGCCTTCGGGCTTGTTGATCTTGCTGGCGATGTCGGAATAGCAGACCGCGCGGCCCATCGGGATCTTCAGCAGCGTCTCCCACACCCGCACCTCGAAATCGGTGCCGATCAGGACCACGCGCAGCGGCTGGTCCGCGCGCCACAGCCGCGTGTCGAAGATGCGCTGCGCCAGCGCCGGCGGTGCCGTCGCTGTCCTCGACATAGGTCGCGTTCGGCCAGCGCCGCTGCATGTCGGCGAGCGCGGCCTGCTCCTCGCCGGGATCGGCGAAGGCAAGCCCGGCGAGCCCGCGGTCGCTCGCGATCACGATCGCGGTGCCGAACGGCGAAGGATGGAAGCCGTAGCGCAGCGTCATGCCGGCGCCGCCGTTCTTCCATTCGCCCGGCGACATCGCCTCATGGGTGACGAACAGGTCGTGCAGCCGGCCCGGGCCCGACAGGCCCGAGTCGAGCGCGGCGTCGAGCACGCTGGCGGAATCGCGCAGCAGGCCCTTGGCGTGATCGAGCGTCAGCGCCTGCATGAAGGCCTTTGGCGTCAGCCCGGCCCAGCGGCGGAACAGATGGTGCAGCTCGTCCGGCGTCACGGCGGCGGCATCCGCCATCGCCTCGATGGTCGGCTGCGCGCGCCAGTGCTCCGAGATGAAGGCGATGGCGCGGCGCACCGAGTCATAGTCGCGCAGCGCGGCGTTCTGGGGGCCCGGCTTGGTCAGGCGCTGGTCATGCATGGCGAGTGTTCATCATGGGGTCTGATTTAGGCCGCATGCGGCGTCCAAACCACCCGATTTCCGACAACGCTGCGTTCGAGCTGACGGGATTGTGCAGGTCGGGCCGCGCTTGGCGTTGCGCTGCAGTGCCGCTGCCATTAAGGCTTTGGCAAAGCTTGCCTTTTCGTCCGGCCCCAGGAAGCTCGCGATCGAGACGCCGGCGGCCTCTGCGAGACCAGATAGAGCCGCTCGATGCCGAATTCGGCGTGCGCTCGTCTGGTCGAGCTGCACCCAGAGCGGATTGAGCACCCATTCCGACCACATGGCCGCGGTGGCTGACCCGGCGCACCCGCAGCTCCGACGGCGTCACCGATGATTTCCTCGGTGGCCGCTGGCGCGGCGGAAATTGATCCGGAACGCCCAGTAGATCACCAGCACGTCGAGGCCGAAAAAGCCGAACACCGGCCAGGCGCCCATCAGCAGAAACGCGATGCCGGCGGCAAAGCTGACCGCGCTGATGAAACGCCATCAGCACCAGAAAGCCGGTGCGGTTGAGCGAGCGGTGCGGCGTCAGCAGCGCCGAAAACAGCGTCGGCTGGTCGAGCTCCGGATCAAAGTCGTTGCCTGCGGTCATCGGCGTGTCAGTATACCCGGATCATGGCCGAAAATCATCCGCCATACGCGCGCCAAAAGTCGATGCTCACGTCCGTGCCGAAGAAACCGGCAAAGCAAGGCCGTCGGCCAAACCGCTGCCAAGCCGCAAGCCGCGCGAAGAAATCAGCCAAAGCCAAAACCCTGGACGCCGGCCGAGGTCCACGAGGCGTTCAGCCGCTTTCGCAAGGCCAATCCGGAGCCGAAGGGCGAGCTCGAGCATCTCAACCCCTACACGCTGCTGGTCGCCGTCGTGCTGTCGGCGCAGGCGACCGACGCCGGCGTCAACAAGGCGACGCGCGCGCTGTTTGCGGTCGCCGACACGCCGCAGAAGATGCTGGCGCTCGGCGAGGAGAAGGTGCGCGACTACATCAAGACCATCGGGCTCTATCGCAACAAGGCCAAGAACGTCATCGCGCTGTCGGAAAAGCTGATCGCCGAGTTCGGCGGCGAGGTGCCGCGCACGCGCGCCGAGCTCGAGATCGCTGCCCGGCGCCGGGCGCAAGACCGCCAATGTCGTGCTCAACATGGCCTTCGGCGAGCACACCATGGCGGTCGACACCCACGTGTTCCGCGTCGGCAACCGCACCGGGCTGGCGCCCGGCAAGACGCCGCTCGAGGTCGAGCTGGGCTCGAGAAGGTGATCCCGTCCGAATTCATGCTGCACGCCCATCACTGGCTGATCCTGCACGGCCGCTACACCTGCCTGGCGCGCAAGCCGCGCTGCGAGGTATGCCTGATCAACGATCTCTGCCGCTGGCCGGAAAAGACGGTTTGAGGCATGATCGCTCGTCATATCCTGAGCGGTCTTATCCGGCTCTTGCGGGAACGTGATTGGAGGGGCGTCCTTTGAGTCAGCAGGATCAGACGAGCCCGGCGCCCGCCGCAAGTCAGACTGGACCACCGTCCTCCGCCGGTCGCGCGCAGCCATCGCCAAGCCGCCGCCGGCGATGCGCGGCTTCTGGGGCCGCTTCACGATTCCGCTGTTCGCGGTGCTGGCCGCGTTCGTGCTTCATCGCGCTGGCGACGCTGCGCTGGGATGCCTGGGTCGGCAGCGCCGCGATCCAGACCACCAACGACGCCTATGTCCGGGCCGAGCTCGACGCGGCTGAGCAGCCGGGTCGCCGGCGAGGTTCTTACGGTCGCCGTGAACGATTTCCAGCGCGTCAAGGCTGGCGATCTGCTGGTGCAGATCGATCCCGCCGACTACGAGGCCCAGGTCGCACAGGCCGAGGCCGGCGTCGCCGGCGCGCAGGCGGCCCTCGACAATCTGCGCCAATCAGGTCGAACTGCAATACGCGACCATTGCGCAGGCCGAGGCGCAGCAGGTATCCGCGGCCGCGCAGGAGGTCGAGGCGCGTCAGGAGCAGGAGCGGCAGCAGTCGCTGACGCAGACCGAAGCCGGCACGCGGCAAAAGCTCGAACAGGCCACCGCGGGCTACGCCAAGCGCGCAGGCCGATGTTCGCGCGAGCCGCGCCGTCATCGCCGCGCAACGTCACCAGCTCGAAGTGCTGTCCGGCACCAAGAAGCAGCGCGCGGCGGACCTCGAGGGCGCCAAGGCGACGCTGGCCGCGGCCAAGCTCAGGCTCGGCTACACCAAGATCGTGGCGCCGTTCGATGGCGTCGTCGGCGAGCGGCAGGTGCAGCCGGGCGACTACGTCAATATCGGCACCAACCTCGATCAATGTCGTGCCGCTGCCGAACGTCTATGTGATCGCCAACTACAAGGAGACGCAGCTCACGCGGGTCAAGCCCGGTCAGCCCGTCGACGATCACCGTCGACAGTTTCCCGAACGAGAAGACTACGCGGCCGCGTCGAGCGGATTGCGCCCGCCGAGCGGATCGCAATTCGCGCTGCTGCCGCCGGACAATGCCACCGGCAATTTCACCAAGGTGGTTCAGCGCATCCCGGTCCGGATCCAGCTCGACAAGAACCAGCCGCTGCTGGAGCGCCTGCTGCCCGGAATGTCGGTCGTCACCCATATTCAATACCGGCGAGGCGGGCACGGATGGCGGAAAGTAGACGACGCAGATCGCAGGGGCCGCTCTCGCGTGGCGGCATCGCGCCGCAGCCGTTGTTCGCGGTTGGCGCGGTGCTGCTCGGCTGCGTTTCTCGCGAACTTCGACAGCCGGCTGACCATCGGTCGGCCTGCCGGATCTGCGCGGCGCGTTCTCGCTCGGCTTCGACGAGGGCGCCTGGCTCTCGACCGCGGGCATCGGCTCGCAGATCTTCATCGCGCCGGCGGTGGCGTGGCTCGCGACCGTATTCGGCCTGCGCCGCGTGCTCGGCATTCCGAGCCTGGTCTATGCCCTGATCTCGCTGGTGATCCCGTTCGTGCACGATTACGCCACGCTGATCGCGCTCAGCATCGTGCATGGCCTGCTGCTCGGCACCTTCGTGCCGGCGACGCTGATGATCGTCCTCCGCAATCTGCCGATCAGATGGTGGCTGCCGGCGATCTCGATCTATTCGATCCGGGTCGGCTTCGCGCTCGACACCTGCACGCTCGCTGGTCGGCTTCTACGTCGATCATCTGGGATGGCAGTGGCTGTATTGGCAGGGCGTGGTGATCGCGCCGCTGATGGGACTGATGGTCTATCTCGGCACGCCCAACGAGCAGGTCAACCGCGACGCTGCTGCGGCGACGCCGACTGGGGCGGCATGCTGCTGCTCGGGCACCTCGCGTTTCGATGATCTATGCCGGCCTCGATCAGGGCAATCGTCTGGACTGGCTGGAGATCCGGCACGGTGATGGCGCTGCTGCTCGGCGGTGGCGTGCTGTTCGTCGCCTTTCTGATCAACGAGACGCTGGTTCGCCAGCCCTGGGCGCACGTCAACGTGCTGTTCTCGCGCAATGTCGGGCTCTCGCTGGTCGTCATCCTGCTCTACACGCTGACCAGCCTGTCCAACTCGTCGCTGGTGCCGAATTTCCTCAGCGTCGTCGGCCTGATGCGGCCCGAACAGACCGGCGTGCTGCTGCTGACCTATGGCGCGCTGCCGATGTTCGTGCTGGTGCCGATGTCGATCTTCCTGCTCCGGCATGTCGATCCACGCTTCGTGGTGATCCTCGGCTTTTCCGCGTTCGCCGCCGCCAATCTGCTGGGAACGCAACTGACGCCATGACTGGGCGCGCGGCGATTTCGTCGGCGATCGTGATGCTGCAGTCGATCGGGCAGGCGCTTCACGCTGCTGCCGATCATCATCCTCGCGCTGTCCAACGCCGATCCGACCCGCGCGACGGCGTTCGCCGCCTATATCCAGATCATGCGGCTCGGCGGCGCCGAGATCGGCGTGGCGCTGATGGGCACCTGGCTGCGCGTGCGCGAGCAGATCCATTCCAATTATCTCGGACAGCATCTCGAGAACGGCAGCGTCGACGTGACGCGCATGCTCAAGCAACTCGGCGACTAGTTTTGCCAGCCATGGCGCGGCGACCGCACCGGCGCGGGCGCTGGGGACGCTCTCGGCGCTGGTGCAGCGCGAAGCCAACGTGCTCGCCTATATCGACGGATTTTGGCTGTGCTTCTGGCTGGCGATGGCGGCGCTGTTCTGTCGTCGCCCTGATCACCCGCGCGCCGCCGGGACCCTTCACGCCGGCACCGTTCGGTTTCGCGAAAAATGTGCTGCGGAAGTGCGGGGTGACCGTGTCGTAACGCGCGGCGCCGATCAGCGCGCCGACAACGCCTGCCGCCGCGCTGGCTCGATTGCGACATCAAAGGGCTGCATTCAAATTATAGTGAATGCCGAAAGCCGTTCGATAACGGCAGTCGATGAAATATTCGCATGATCGCGCGGTCTCATATGTTGGAGTACCGAAGGCGGGGACAGCGACATGAACCACACGGCCGCGCTGGTTTCGCTGGCGACCTCGATTCCGCCATATCAATTCCATCAGAAGCAGATCCTCCAGGCCGCGCACGACCTTCTCGCTGATCGTTACCCGCAGTTCGAGACGCTTTCGAGCCTGTTTGCCAATACCGGCATCCGCCATCGCTATGGGGTCAAACCCATCGAATGGTATCTCGAGCGGCGCGGCTGGCCGGAGCGGACACAGGCTTTCCTGGAAGGCGCCGAATCCCTGTTTGTCGACGTCGCGCGGCAAGGCCATCGCGCGTGCCGATCTCTCGGCCGGCGATATCGACACCAGTCGTCACGGTATGTTCGACCGGCATCGCGACGCCGACGCTGGAGGCGCGCGTCGCCGGCAAGCTCGGCTTGCGTAGCGACGTGTCGCGCGTGCCGGTTTTCGGTCTGGGGTGCGCGGGCGGCGTGTCGGGGCTGTCGATCGCGTCGCGCCTTGCGCAGGCGCGGCCCGGTACCAACGTGCTTCTGGTCGCGCTCGAGCTCTGCACGCTTGCGGTGCGCCACGATGAGTTGACCAAGGCCAATATCGTCGCCGCCAGCCTGTTCGGCGACGGTGCGGCGGCGATTATTCTGCGCGCCGGCGACGGAGGCGCGACCCGGATCGAGGCGACGGGCGAAAAACTGTGGCCCGACACGCTCGATATCATGGGCTGGAGCGTCGATCCCGAGGGATTTGGCGTCATCTTTCAGCGGACGATTCCCGATTTCGTTGCCGAGCATCTCGGTCCCGCGGTAACCGAAATTCTCGCCCGGATGAAGCTTTCGGCCGGAGATGTCGATCGCTTCATCTGTCATCCCGGCGGGACGAAAGTGATTGCCGCGCTTGAGCGCGCGCTATCGCTGGATCAGGGGACACTCGATCACGAGCGCGAGGTCATTGCCGACTACGGCAACATGTCGGCGCCGACCATATTGTTCGTGCTCGAACGTGCCATTGTGCGGGCCTGCCGGCGCGGTCGCTGCTGACCGCGCTCGGCCCCGGTTTCACCGCAAGCTGCGTCGCGTTGCGGCACGCCGCGTGAGCTTCGCGTCAACCATTCTTCGTGCTGGTCACGCTGCAGCGATTGGGCGAACTCGTTCTCTCCAACTACAACACGCGTCGGCTCCTGGCGCGCGGCGCGATCGAGGTCGGCGCCAGTCACTATCCTCTGGTCGTCGCGGTTCATGCGGCGTGGCTGATCGCCTTGTGGATCTGGGGCCGCGATCAGGACGTCATTCTCCCGGCACTTGCGGGCTTCATCGTGCTGCAAGGCTTGCGGCTGTGGATCCTTGCCACGCTGGGGCCGCGATGGACCACGCGCATCATCGTGCTGCCAGGTGAGCCGCTGGTTGCGTCGGGGCCCTACCAGATATCTTGCGCATCCCAACTATGCGGTCGTCGCCGGAGAGATCGCGCTGCTTCCGCTCGCCCTGCATCTGCCCCTGCTGGCGCTGATCTTTACCGTCCTGAACGCTGCGGTGCTCGCAATCCGGATCTGTACCGAAGCGCACGCGCTCGTCCGCGACCGGCGGACGGCTTGCACGCCCGATCCAATGAGCAACCGGCAGGAGCCGCCGTCTGGCGACCCGGTCGTCACGCCTTCCATCGGAACCTGGGCCGGCTTCCTCCTGATGTGCCTCGGCATGTTCATGGCAATCCTCGACATCCAGGTGGTGGCGACGTCGTTGCCGGCGATCCAGCAGGCGCTTGCGATTTCCCCGGATGCAGATGAGCTGGGTCCAGACCGCCTATCTGATCGCGGAGGTGGTCGCTATACCCCTGACCGGCCTGTTCACGCGCGTCCTGACCTTGCGGTGGCTGGTCGCCGCAGCGGTGGCGCTCTTTACCCTTGCATCGATCGGCTGCGCCTACAGCGGCGGCTTTGCCATGCTGCTTGTATTCCGCGTGGTGCAGGGATTTGCCGGCGGCGTGCTGATCCCGGCGGTCTTCACTGCGGTATTCCTGCTGTTTCCGCGCCGGCTTCACGCCGTCGCCACCACGATCGGCGGGGTCGTCGCCGGTGCTGGCGCCGACGGTTGGTCCGGTGGTCGGCGGCTGGATCACGGAGACCTGGTCGTGGCCGTGGCTGTTCCTGATCAACGTCATCCCCGGGCTGATCGTGACCTCGGTGATCGCCGTTCCTGCTGCCGCGCCAGGACACGGATTTCGCCGAGCTGGCGAAGCTGGACAGCGGCTCTCTGGTGCTGCTGGCCGCGGCCCTGGTGGCCCTTGAGATCGGGTTGAAGGAAGCGCCTCACCATGGATGGTTGTCACCAACCTGCATGGTCTTGCTGGCGGGAAGCGCGGTCGGCCTGGGCATTTTTGTTCATCGCAGCCTGGGCGCCGGGCATCCGGTGGTGCGGCTGGTTACACTGCGGCGGCGCTCGTTTGCGGTCGGCTGCGCCTTGAGCTTTTGCCTTGGCGTCGGCCTGTTCGGCTCGGTCTATCTGATGCCGGTCTTTCTCGCCTTCGTGCGTCGTCACGATGCGTTCGAGATCGGCACCATCATGCTGGTGACCGGGATCGCGCAGCTCATCGCCGCCCCGTCGCCGCGATCCTGGAAAGCCGGGTCGGCGCGCGTGCGCTGACCGGTGCCGGTTTCGCCCTGTTCGCGCTGGGGCTCGGCTTGAGTGCCATTCAGCCGCGCACGCGCCGATTTCGACGAGATGTTCTGGCCGCAAATCGTCCGCGGTGTCGCAATCATGTTTTGCCTGTTGCCGCCGACGCGCATCGCCTTGGGCGCGCTGCCCGAAGTTGAAGTCGCCGACGCCAGCGGGCTGTTCAACCTGATGCGCAATCTCGGCGGCGCCATCGGCATCGCGCTGATCGACACGATCCTGTATGGCCGCAGCGGAATCTATGCCGAGGATTTTCGCGCTCGCCTGCTGGCGGGAGATGTCAGCGCGGCGAAGGCGATCGGCCTCGATCCGGCGCTGCTTGCCAACCGGCCGCCGGGACCGCCCGACGAGGCCGCCGTGGCGTTCGTGCGGCCGATGGTCGAGAAGGCATCGCTGGCGCTCTGTGTCAACGAAGCCTGGGCTGATGCTCGCCTGCGTGGCGATTGCTGGGCGTGCTGCTGGTGCCGTTTGCGCGCGATCGGGCGGATCCGCGACAGGTAGTGTTAGACCGTGGGAACGCTTGTCCGCCGCGCCGGCTCGATCAGCTCCGGCCGCGGACCGGACAGCCGCTTGTGCATGTGGACCATGAAGGCCATGCCGAACAGCGGCGTCGCCAGATTGACGATCGGGATCGACACGAAGGCCGCGATGAACAGCCCTGCGGTGAACACGGTCGCGGCATTGTCCTTGCGCATCGCCTTGGCTTCCGCGGGCGAGCGGAACCGCATCGCCGCGAGCTCGAAATATTCGCGGCCCAGCAGCCAGGCGGTGGCGATGAAGAAGATCGATGAAGCCGGCGCCGGCGAACAGCACGAAGGGCAGCGCGATCAGATAGACCAGGATGGTCAGCAGCGCGGTCTTGACGCCTTCGGGCATCGCGACGCCGAGCGGCAGCGCGGTGCCGGGACGCTCCGCCGGATAATGCTCGCGCTCGACATGGTCGGCGACGTCGTCGACGAACACGCTCGCCACCAGCGAGGTGATCGCGGGCATCAGGAAAATGCCGCCGAGCACGACGCCGAGCCCGGCCGCGATCGAGACGATCCAGGCGAGGACGTTGAGCGGCGTGTGGAAGCCCGGGCCCAGCATCGCCTCGGCCCAGCCTTCGCCGTATATCGGCAAACCAGCTCAACAGCCGCTGCAGGCCGATCGCCAGCACCGTGATCAGCACCAGCGCCAGCCCGATCGAGCGCCACAGGATGGAGCGCATCGGCGGCGACAGGATTTGCGAAAGCGCCTTGACGGCGGCGTCCAACATGGCGGTTCTACCTCTCGTGAAAAACCCTCGCGAGAGGTAGATACCCCCGAGGGTTTCGGCAAGGGTTTCGACAAGCGCCTGCCGGGCCCGGGGAAACAAGACTGCCGCCAAAAACGAGAGGTTGCCATGACCCGCGTCCAGGAACATCTATCCCGACAACAAAGTGATCCTGCGCGAGGTGGGCCTGCGCGACGGCCTGCAGCTCGTGAAGACATTTCCGTCGACAGCAGCCAAGCAGCGCTGGATCCGCGACGAATACGCCGCCGGCGTGCGGCACTTCGAGGTCGGCTCGTTCCTGCCGGCAAAGACCTTTCCGCAATTCGCCGACGTGCGCGACATCATCGCGGACCGTGGCCTCGCTGCCCGGCGCCTACGGCATCGCGCTGACGCTGAACGAGCGCGGCGTCAACGAGGCGCTGGCCTCCGGCGTTGCCGAAGTGGCGACGGTGGTCTCGGCCACCGAAGAGCACAGCCAGGCCAACGCCAACCGCTCGCGCGAGATCGGCCATCGCCAACGTCAAGCGGCTCTGCGAGCTGCGCGACGCCAGCGCGCACAAGCCGGTGGTGAATGCCGCGATCTCGATGGCGCTGGGCTGCTCGATCGTGGGCGCAGTCGATCCGAAGGAAGTGCTGCGGCTGACGGAAAACTGTTCGAGGCCGGCGTCGACATGGTCGCGGTCGCCGACACCGTCGGCTATGCCGGGCCGAAGCAGGTCGGCGAACTGACCGCGGCGGTGGTGAAGATCGCAGGCTCAAAGCCGGTCTGCATTCACCTGCACGACACCCGCGGCATGGGCATTGCGAACGCCTCCGCCGCGCTCGATGCCGGCGCGCGCGTGCTCGATGGATCGCTCGGCGGCCTCGGCGGCTGCCCGTTCGCGCCGGGCGCCACCGGCAATGTCGTGTTCGAGGATCTGGTGTTCCTGTGCGAGAGCAAGGGATTTGCCACCGGCATCGATATCGAAAAACTGATCGCGGTGCGCTCGATCCTGAAATCGGAAATGCCGGGCGAGGCGCTGTATGGCGGGCTGGCGCGCGCCGGATTGCCGTGCGGGACGGCGGCCAGGCGGCTTGATCCAGAATCGTCAGCGCTTACTTTTTGCCCATACCCATGCTGCACCATGCCAGGCATGCGTCCCTGTTCCTTTTGTTCGGGGATCGCTGCGCAGGCATCATCGCCATGGCTTCCATCCCCATATGCGGGGCGAGGAGATCGTTGGCCGTCTATCTTCTGATCGTCCGACAAGGCCTCGTCCAGTTTGGCGAAAGTGGATTTCATCGCTCTGGTGCCGTCGAGCCGCGCTGCCTAGCCAGCTGCTCCTGCTGGTCCAGCCGGGCGGACAAGGCGGAAGCCGGCGGTCCATCGCCGGGCTTCGCCATCGTCGTTGCACCGAACTTCCGCGAGCTTCCTGGCATTCGTGCGCAACGCATCGGCAAAGCCGTTCCATGCGTCGGCCTGCGCGTCGGTGATCTTCAGTTCGGCGCGCAGAAAAGCGATGCGGCCTTCGATGCGATCGATGGTCGCCATCCCGTCCGTGCCGCGGCCCATCATGCCCATCATTTGCATCATCCCCATCGAGTGCATCGCGGACATGCTGCTCATCATGTTCTTCATGTCGTTCATCATGGGCATGCCGCCTTGCGGTGCGGCGGTGGCCGGCCCGGCGCCGGATTTGCCGGAGCTGACTTTGCGGCTGTCCGCGGAGTGAGAATGATCGTATTCCGGCCGGAGCCTGCGCCCACGGCCGGAACCGCAAGTGCCGCGACCGTGAGAGCCGTCGCCATCGTCAAGCGCGTCATGGCCTATCTCCCGTTGCTGAGGCTCAGCATCCATGGCAAGATGGCTGGCTGCGCGGTCGCGGCCTTGACGCACATCAAGTTATTACAGCCGCGTCATCCGCAGCCGCAACGCGTTGCCGACGACGCTCACCGACGACAGCGCCATGGCGGCGGCGGCGATGATCGGCGACAGCAGGATGCCGAAACGCGGATAGAGGATGCCGGCGGCGATCGGGATGCCGGCGGCGTTGTAGATGAAGGCGAAGAACAGGTTCTGGCGGATGTTGCGCATGGTCGCCTGCGACAGCCGGCGCGCGCGCACGATGCCGCCGAGATCGCCCTTCAGCAGCGTGATGCCGGCGCTCTCCATCGCGACGTCGGTGCCGGTGCCCATGGCGATGCCGACGTCGGCCGCGGCGAGCGCCGGCGCGTCGTTGACGCCGTCGCCGGCCATCGCGACGATCCGCCCGGCCTTCTGCAGCTTTGCGACCACCGCGCTCTTCTGATCGGGCAGCACTTCCGCCTCGACATCGGCGATGCCGAGCCTGCGCGCGACGGCGTTGCGCCGTGGTCGCGGTTGTCGCCGGTCAGCATGATGACCTTGATGCCTTCCGCCGCCAGCGCCTTCAGCGCGTCCGGCGTCGACGGCTTGACCGGATCGGCGATGGCGAACAGCCCGGCGAGCTTGCCGTCGATCGCGATGATTGATCACGGTCGCGCCGTCCCGCGCAGACGCTCGGCCTCGTCGTTCGAGCGATCGCGGTGTCGATGCCGAGCGACTGCAGGAAGTTCGCATTGCCGAGCACGATGGTCTTGCCGTCGACCTTGCCGGTCGCGCCCTTGCCGGTCGGCGAGTCGAACTCCTCCACCTTGCCGAGATCGAGCTTGCGCTCCTTGGCCGCGCCGCACGATGGCGTCGGCCAGCGGATGCTCGCTGGCGCGCTCGACGCTGGCGGCGAGCCGCAGAATCTCGCTCTCGTCAAATCCCGCCGCCGGCAACGATCGCGACCACCTTCGGCTTGCCTTCGGTCAGCGTGCCCGTCTTGTCGACCACCAGCGTGTCGACCTTCTCCATGCGCTCCAGCGCTTCGGCGTTCTTGATCAGCACGCCGGCCTGCGCGCCGCGCCCGACGCCGACCATGATCGACATCGGCGTCGCAAGCCCGAGCGCGCAGGGGCAGGCGATGATCAGCACGCTGACGGCGGCGACCAGGCCGATACGCCATGCGCGGCTCCGGCCCGAACCAGGCCCAGGCGCGCGAAGGCGACCAGCGCGACGGCGATCACGACCGGCACGAACCAGCCGGCGACCTGATCGGCCAGCCGCTGGATCGGCGCGCGCGAGCGCTGCGCCTCCGCGACCATCTTGCACGATCTGCGACAGCAGCGTGTCGCGCCCGACCTTGTCGGCGCGCATCACGAAGCCGCCGGACTGGTTGAGCGTGCCGGCGATCACCTTGCCGCCGGCCTCCTTGGTGACCGGCATGGATTCGCCGGTCACCAGCGATTCATCGAGCGAGGAGCGGCCTTCGAGCATGACGCCGTCGACCGGCACCTTCTCGCCGGGACGCACGCGCAGTCTGTCGCCGACCGCGAGGCTGTCGATCTCGACCTCGTGATCGGTGCCGTCGTCGCCGATGCGCCGCGCGGTCTTCGGCGCCAGCTCGCAGCAGCGCCTTGATCGCGCCGGATGTCGCCTCGCGCGCGCGCAGTTCCAGCACCTGGCCGAGCAGCACCAGCACGGTGATGACGGCGGCGGCTTCGAAATAGACCGCGACCGCGCCGCCATGGCCGCGGAAGGTCGCCGGGAAGATGCCGGGCGCGACGGTCGCCGACCACGCTGTAGAGCATAGGCGACGCCGGTGCCCATCGCGATCAGCGTGAACATGTTGAGGTTGCGCGTCACGCAGCGATTGCCAGCCGCGCACGAAGAACGGCCAGCCGGCCCACAGCACCACCGGCGTGGCGAACGCGAGCTGAATCCAGTTCGACAGCGTCTGATCGACCAAGCCGTGGCCGCCGACGAGATGGCCGCCCATTTCCAGCACGACCGACCGGCAGCGCGAGCACGAGGCCGATCCAGAACCGCCGCGTCATGTCGGCGAGTTCGGGATTGGGCGGCGCATCGACGGCTCGCAACCTCCGGCTCCAGCGCCATGCCGCAGATCGGGCAGCTTCCGGGGCCGACCTGGCGGATCTGCGGATGCATCGGGCAGGTGTAGATCGTGCCTTCCGGCACGGCGGCCTTCGGCCTGCTGTCCTTGTCCGAGATAGGTCGCGGGATCGGCGGCGAATTTGGTGCGGCAGCCGGCCGAGCAGAAATGAAAGGTCTCGCCGCGATAGTCGAAGCGGTGCTTGCTGGTCGCGGGATCGACGGTCATCCCGCAGACGGGATCGCGCACGGTTGCAGCGGCGTGGTCGGTGATGATCGTGATCGGCTGTGACTGGCGTGGCTGTGGCCGCCGCAGCAGGCAGCCTTTGGCGCGCACGCTTCGGTCGGCGTTTTCGTTGCTTGTTCATCATCTCGCACCGCGCGCTTGCAACCTATACCCTGTAGGGGTATATAGGCCGCATGCGAAAAGACATCAAGGCATCCTGTCAAAAGCGTCTGAGCCGGATCGAGGGCCAGGTCCGCGGCCTGTCAAAGATGGTCGACGAGGACCGCTACTGCATCGACATCGTCACCCAGATCTCGGCCGTGCGGGCCGCGCTCGCGGCGCGTCGAGGAAGAAGTGCTGAGGGATCACGTGTCGCATTGCGTCGAACACGCGATCACCAGCGGCAACAAGGCCGATCAGCGCGGAAAAGATCGCCGAGCTGATGGCCGTGATCGGCCGATCCGACAGGTAGTCTCGGCTGATTGGCGCTGAGCACGTCAGTCGTGCTGATGGCCGGGCTTGCGCGCCTTCGGCTTCTTGTCGGATGCCGTCGGGATCATCACGACGCGGCCGTAGCGCACGCCGCACGCTATTTCGGTCCGCGTCCCCGAACGCCGGTGGTTGCAGCTCGACGTGCTCAATCTCTTCAACGCGACGGACCAACCAGATCGAGTATTACTATCTGTCGCGGTTGCCGGGCGAGCCGATCGGCGGCGTCGCCGATCGCCATGTGCATCCGGCCGAGCCGCTGGCGGTGCGGCTGACGCTGGCGGGGAGGTTTTGACGTGGGTGGGCAAAGGCGCACTGCGCCGTGCCCACCATCTATCCGGGTTGTTGGCGTGAAATGGTGGGCACGCTCCGCTTTGCCCACCCTACGATCGTATCTACGCCACCACCTCCCGCGCCTTGTCGCGCGGCTTCATGCGGCGCTCCGGCGGGCGGACCGGGACGTATTCGACGGCGAGGAAATGTTCCGACACGGTGACGCGCTCGACCATCGTCGTTCTCACGGCGACCTCGGTCACTTCTTCAGCCGGAAGCGGCGCCTCTTCGTCAATCTCTTCAGGAACAAGCGGCGGCGACTGACCGTTTCTGGAAACACACCGAATTCGCCCGCTACCTCCTGGAGCGGCTTCTGCTTGTCGGCCCAGTGCAGCGCCGTGTAGTCGAAGCCGTGCACGATGGTGGGTTTGACGATTTCGAAATAGGGCGAGATGTCGAAATCGCGCGGCATGTAGAGCGAGGAATCGCGGATATGCAGGATTTCGCGCCGGGCCTTGCGCGATGGCGGCGCGGGTGATCTTGGGCAGGATCGGATAGCGCACGGCGTCGAACGCCTGCGCGATCAGCGCCGAGCAGATGATCTTGGTGGGATCGCCGGAGCCGAACGCGATCATGCGCCGCCGCCAGCGCTGCGGCACCGGCAGCGGAATCAGAATAGCGCATCAGGTCGACGATGTTCTTGGTGTCGTAGCCGAAGCCGATCCGGTTGATGGCGTAGCGGCACACCGTGGTGCGGTCCTCGTAGGACAGGCCGACCGGGCGGCAGACGCGGGTGTGATAGGGATAATATTTCGACAGCGGCGCCGAGGTCACGCCTTCGCCGATATTGGCCTCGATCAGGACATGCGGCTCGCCGTCGGGCTCGGACGCGCCGTCGACCGGGCCGACATAGAGCGCGGCATGCGACCAGGTCGATTGCGTGAGATATTTGATGATGCCGGAAATCCGGTTGTTGCCTTCGACCAGCAGCACGTCGCCGGGCTCGATGACGCCGCGCAGATGCTCGGGATCGCTGGGCGTGAACGGCTCATAGCCCGGACTTCCTTCTGCAGGTAGCCCGCGATCAGCTGGCCGATGGTATCGAGCATTACGCCCATGAAACTTCCCCCAGGCGGCTTTTCTGACCGCTTTTTCGTTTCCTTATCATGGTCGCAAGCCGTTTCAATTTAGTTCATGCGCCAAACGGATCAATCATGATTGATTCACCATGAGTGGTTGCTGCGCCGCGTGAGATGCGGCACAGTTCGCTAGCTGTTCTCGTTTCCTTCAAGGCTCCGGAAACCATGACATGACAATGACCCGCCGCGACTTCCTGTCGGCGTCCGCAGGCCTGGCGGCGACGCCGGCTGCTCGGCGGCGGCGCATGCGGCGCGCGCCGCTGCCGCGCGAGGCCGACATTGTCGTGATCGGCGCGGGCGCGGCCGGCATTGCTGCGGCGCGGCGGATCATGGCGGCGAACCGCAAGGTGATCGTGGTGGAGGCGGCGAGCCAGATCGGCGGCCGCTGCCAGACCGATATCGTCGACTTTCGACGTGCCGTTCGATCGCGGCGCGCGCTGGATGCACAATCCCGAGACCAATCCGATGATCAGGCTCGCGCGCGCCGCCGGGCTCGAGATCACGCCGGCGCCGTCGGGCCAGAAAATCCGCATCGGCCGCCGCAACGCCCGCGCCGGCGAGACCGAGGAATTTCTCGCCGCCCTGGTGCGCGCCAACCGCGCCATCGACGACGCCTGCGCGGCAGGTTCGACGTCTCCTGCGCGTCGGTGCTGCCGAAGGATCTCGGCGACTGGGCGGGCACGGCGGAATTCGTGCTCGGCGCCAATTTCGCGGGCAAGGATCTGAAAGACGTCTCCGTCGGTCGACAAGGCCCGCGCGCAGGATCGCAACACCGCGATCGCCTGCCGTCAGGGACTCGGCACGCTGATCGCAAAGCTCGGCGAGCAGGTGCCGCTGTCGCTGTCGACGCCGGCCAACCGCATCGTCTGGAGCAACCGCGACGTCAGCGTGGAAACGCCGGCCGGCAAGATCGCCGCGCGCGCCGCCGTCATCACGGTGTCGAGCAATGTGCTGGCCGCGGGCAATATCAAATTCGCGCCCGACATCCCGAAGCGCACGCTCGATGCCGCGGCGAAACTGAGCCTCGGCAGCTACGACCGCATCGCGCTGCAGATGCCGGGCAATCCGCTCGGCCTCGCCCGCGACGACATCATCATCGAGCAGAGCAATTCGACGCGGACGGCGCTGCTGTATCGCCAATATGGGATCGTCGTCGCTGTGCTCGATCGATGTCGCGGGCTCGTTCGGCCGCGATCTCTCGGCGCAGGGCGAGAAGGCCATGGTGGCGCTTCGCGGTGGAATGGCTGACCAAACTGTTCGGCAGCGAGGCCGCCGCCGCCGTGAAGAAATCGAGCGCGACGCGCTGGAACGCCGCGCCGTTCGCGCTCGGCGCGATGTCGGCGGCCGGGCCGGGCGCGCAGCCGTCGCGAAAAGTCTCTGACCGAGCCGATCGGCTGCATGTATCTCGCCGGCGAGGCGACCCATGAAACGCTGTGGGGCACGGTCGACGGCGCCTGGGAAAGCGGCGAGCGCGCCGCGGAAGCGGCGCTGCGGCGGATCGGCGCGCTGACGAGGATCCAGAGCCGGCGGCGCGGCGCGGCACCGAAGCACGCGGCGCGCGCCGGGTCGCCGATCAACTGATGCCGCGGCCGAAGGCGCTGATCTCCTGGTCGAGCGGCAAGGACAGCGCCTTCGCGCTGCATGAGGTGCAGGCGCGCGGGCGAATTCGATGTGGTCGGCGCGCTGACGACGGTGACCGAGACGTTCGGCCGGGTGTCGATCCACGGCGTGCGGCAGGAGATCTTGCAGGCGCAATGCGAGGCCGCGGGCCTGCCGCAGCGGATCGTGCCGATCCCTATCCCTGCCCGAACGAGATCTACGAAGCGCGCATGGGCGAGGCCGTCGCGCAGGCCGTGCGCGACGGCATCACCCACATGATCTTCGGCGATCTGTTCCTCGCGGATATCCGCGCCTATCGCGAACAGAAGCTGGCCGGCACCGGCATCACGCCGGTGTTTCCGCTGTGGGAGCGGCCGACGGCCGAGCTGGCGCAGGCGATGATCGCGAGCGGGCTGGAAGCCTATCTCGCCACCGTCGATCTGAAGAAGCTGCCGGCGGAATTCGCCGGCCGCAAATTCGATGCGCAATTGCTGGCCGATCTGCCCGAAGGCGTCGATCCCTGCGGCGAGAACGGCGAGTTTCACACCTGCGTGGTGGCGGGACCGATGTTTTCGCGGCGGCTCGCGGTGACGCCCGGCGAGCGCGTCGAACGCGACGGCTATGCGTATTGCGATCTGGTGATGGCATCAGTAGGATCACAGCGTGAGCGAGGCGTGCTCACCGTCAAATAGCCTGAGCCCGCAGCACGTCCGTCCAGCGCCGGCAAGCCGATGATGACGGCGGCGGCGATCAGCGCGTAGCAGATCGCGCGGAACAGCGTCTCGCTGGCCTGGCCGAACAGCGAGGCGCCGAACCAGACGCCGATGCCGTAGACCGGGCCGACCACGCAGCGAGAACTTGATCGCATCCATCGTGATCAGCCCGGTCAGCGGCGTAGCTGACGGCGGAAAAGAAATCCGACGCGCCGAAGAACAGCAGGATGTTGGCGCGCGCGATCACGGACGCGAATCGGCCGGCCGAGCCAGTAGCCGACGATCGGCGGGCCGCCGGTCTGCGCCAGCCCGCTGCAAAAGCCGGACAGCCCGCCGATGCCGACGGAAATCGCCGCGTGGTCCTTGCCGCGGTAGCGCCAGCCCGACAGCAGCAGCAACAGCAGCGCGAACACGAAGACGGAAATGATCCAGCGCGTGGTCACCGGATCGAGCCGGCTCAGGAAATAGGTGCCGATCGGCACGCCGATCAGCGCGCCGAACACCATGACCGCGGTCGCCTTGCGGTCGGCCTGCTTCCACGCGTCTGGGAGCAGCGGCGCGGCGGCGACGAAATCGATGATCAGCAGCAGCGCCGCGACCAGCCGCGGCGCCGCGATGCTGCTCGCCAGCGGCATGAAGATCAGCGCCGAGCCGAAACCGGAAAATCCGCGCGCCGTTCCCGAGACGAAGGCGATCGCGCAGATCGCGATCGCCGCGTTGATGCTGACGTCGGCCGGGATGAGCGCCGGCAAGGCTCATCGCATCATGCGCGCAACGTGCCGCCGGTCTTCTTCGTCACCTCGGCCACGATCTTGGCCGCCACCGCGTCGATCTCCTGATCGGTCAGCGTCTTCTCGCGCGGCTGGATCGTCACGGCGATCGCGATCGACTTCTTGCCGGCGTCGATGCCCTTGCCTTCGTAGACGTCGAACACGGTCACATCCGTGATCAGCTTCGTGTCGACGCCCTGCGCGGCGCGCACGATATCGCCGGCCTTCACGCCGCGATCGACGATGAAGGCAAAGTCGCGCGACACCGGCTGGAACGCGCGAGAGTTCGAGCACCGGCTTGGCGCGGGTCGGCTTCTGCCTTGGCGTCGGGGATGCGGTCGAGGATCACCTCGAACGCGATCAGCGGGCCGTCGGCGCCGAGCGCCTCCAGCGCGCGCGGATGCAGCTCGCCGAAATAGCCGAGCACGTTCTGCGGGCCGATCTGGATGGTGCCGGAGCGCCCGGGATGCAGCCAGCTCGGCGCCGCCCGGCACGATCTGCAGCGCCTGCATCGGCGCGCCGGCGGCGGCCAGCACCGCGAACGCATCGGCCTTGGCGTCGAAGCGCGTCGGCCATGGCCGAGCCGGACCAGTGCCGTCCGATGCCGTTCGACGACGCAAAGCCGTGGCGCACGCCGGAGGCCGCGATGAGCTGGTCCTCCGGCTTGTCGCCCTTGAAGATCTGGCCGACCTCGAACAGCGCGACGTCCGGAAAGCCGCGGTCGGCGTTGGCCTGCGCCGCGGCGACGAGGCCCGGCAACAGGCTCGGCCGCATGTCGGAGAGATCGGACGCGATCGGATTGGCGAGCGCGAGCTCGGCCTGTCCGCCGCCGAACAATTCGGCCTGCGGCTTTGAGATGAACGACCAGGTCACGGCCTCGACCATGCCGCGCGCGGCGAGCGCGCGCTTGGCGCGGCGGGTGCGCAGCTGGATCGGCGTCAGGACCGGCTTGCGCGGCGTCGTCGCCGCGCTCGAACGGCGTCATCGGCACCTTGTCGACGCCGACGATGCGCACGATCTCCTCGACGATGTCGGCCTTGCCGTGCACGTCGGTGCGCCACGACGGCACCGCGACCTTCACCACCGGGCCGCTGCCGGCGACCATGAAGCCGAGATGGCCGAGGATGCGCCGCATCTCGACCAGCGGCACGTCGATGCCGGCGAGCCGCTTGACCTCGCTGCAGCGGAAAATCGATCACGCGGTCGTCGCCGAAGGCATTGCCGACGACGACGTTCTCCGACGGCGTGCCGCCGCACAGATCCAGCACCAGCTTGGTCGCGAGCTCGAGCCCCGGCACCATGAAGGCCGGATCGACGCCGCGCTCGAAGCGATAGCGCGCGTCCGAATTGATGCCGAGCTTGCGGCCGGTCTGCGCGATGTTGATCTCGTTCCACAGCGCCGATCTCGATCAGCACGTCGGTGGTGTTCTCGTCGCAGCCGGAAGCCTCGCCGCCCATGATGCCGGCGAGCGATCTCGACGCCGTGCTCGTCGGCGATCACGCAGATCGCTGCGTCGAGCGTGTAGGTGCGGCCGTCGAGCGCCAGCAGGCTCTCGCCGTCGCGCGCGCGGCGCACGGTGAGATTGCCCGTCACCTTTGCGGCGTCGAACACATGCAGCGGCCGGGCGCGGTCGTAGGTCATGAAGTTGGTGATATCGACCAGCGCGTTGATCGGCCGCAGCCCGATCGAGGTCAGGCGCTTCTGCAGCCATTCCGGCGACGGGCCGTTCTTGACGCCGCGCACCAGCCGCAGCGCGAAGCCCGGACACAGCGTGGCGTCCTCGACCGTCACCTTCACCGGGCAGGGGAATTCGCCCTTGATCGGCTTGATGCGCGGGATCCTTGAACTTGCCCATGTCGGCGGCGGAGAGGTCGCGCGCGATGCCGTGCACGCCGGTGCAGTCCTGGCCGGTTCGGCGTCAGGTTGATCTCGATCACGGGATCGCCGAGCCCGGCCCATTCGGCGTAGCCCTTGCCGACCGGCGCATCGGCCGGCAGCTCCATGATGCCGTCGTGGTCGTCGGAGATCTGCAGCTCGGCCGCCGAGCACAGCATGCCGCGGCTCTCGACGCCGCGGATGGTGCCGACGCCGAGCGTGATGTTCTTGCCGGGAATGAAGGTGCCGGGCGGCGAGAACACGCTGATCAGGCCGGCGCGCGCATTCGGCGCGCCGCAGACCACCTGCACCGGTGCGCCGCCGTCGCCGGTGTCGACCATGCAGACGCGCAGGCGGTCGGCGTTCGGATGCTGCTCGGCCGAGATCACCCGCGCGATGGTGAACGGCGCCAGCGCCTTCGCCTTGTCCTCGATGCTCTCGACCTCGAGCCCGATCATGGTGAGCTTGTCGGCGAGCTTTTCCAGCGGCTCGTCGGTGTCGAGATGTTCCTTCAGCCAGGAGAGCGTGAATTTCATGATGATTGCTTCTGCTTGTCCCCTCTCCCGCTTGCGGGGAGGGTTAGGGTGGGGGCTCTCTCCGCAACGGCAGCGGCAATTGTTTCGAGGACGCCGGCGCGATTTGTCATCACGTCGTGATTGCTGAAGCGAAGAACCTTGAAAGCCTTGCGCCTCGATCACCGCTGAGCGTGCGGCGTCAGCCTGCTTCCGCATCGATCGGAAAATGCTGTCCGCCATCGAGTTCGATCACGAGCTTTGCTGCGTGACAGACGAAATCGGCGATGTAGTTCTTGATCGGGACCTGACGGCGGAAGCCTGCGCCGTTCAGCCGATGATCGCGCAGCTCTGACCAGAGGATTCGTTCCGCGTCGGTGGAGTTCTTTCGGAGTGCGCGCGCGTTCGAGCGGAGCTTGGAGGACACTTTCCAGGTTGGCGCTTTCTGGTTCAGCCATTGAGACCTCCGATGCGCGAGCTACCCCACCCCAACCCTCCCGCAAGCGGGAAAACCTCGACCAGACGAAGGCAGCTCGCACATCAGCATCATGTCTTCGCTGAAACTTGCCCTGCCGGCCGAAATACCTGCGATGCGCCTCGCGCCAGTAGGCGAGGCTGCGATCGCCTTCGCCCTCCTCATGGCAAAGCGGCGTCGACCTCGTCGAAGCGGCGATAGGTCACCTCGATCGTTTCGATCACGCACCGCGGCTGCCGCGCCGTCGAGCACGATCCAGCGCTCGCCCGGTGTCGACGTGTTCGGCTCGTCCTCGGTGTGCAGGTCGCGGTCTTGACGCCCTTGATCACGAGGTCGAGCAGTTCGTCGGCAAGCCGGCCGTCGCCGAACGCGAACGATCGCAAGCCGTGATATTTCTCGGACGGCGCTCAGATTCACGTGCTCAATCCTCCCGCCAGCGTCGGGACGTCGAGCGGCTTGAAGCCGTAGTGGCGAGAGCCAGCGCACGTCGCTGTCGAACAGCTGGCGCAGATCGGACATGCCGTATTTCAGCATCGCGATGCGGTCGATGCCCATGCCCCAGGCAAAGCCCTGATAGACGTCGGGATCGATGCCGCAGGCGCGCAGCACGTTCGGATGCACCATGCCGCAGCCGAGAATCTCCAGCCAGTCCTCGCCTTCGCCGAAGCGGATCTCGCCCTTGTCGCGCCGGCACTGGATGTCGACCTCGAGCGACGGCTCGGTGAACGGGAAGAACGACGGGCGGAACCGCATGTTGATGTGGTCGACCTCGAAGAACGCCTTGCAGAACTCCGTGCAGGATCCATTTGAGGTGGCCGAGATGCGAGCCCTTGTCGATGACGAGGCCCTCGACCTGGTGGAACTGCGGCGTGTGGGTCGCGTCGGAATCGATGCGATAGGTGCGGCCCGGGCAGATCACGCGGATCGGCGGCTTCTGGCGTCAGCATGGTGCGCACCTGCACCGGCGAGGTGTGCGTGCGCAACAGCATGCGCGAGCCGTCCTCCTTCGGATTGAAGAAGAACGTGTCGTGCATCTCCCGCGCCGGATGGCCTTCGGGGAAATTCAGCTTGGTGAAGTTGTAGTCGTCGGTCTCGATGTCGGGACCTTCGGCGATCGCAAATCCCATGTCGGCGAAGATCGTCGTTGACCTCGTCGAACACCTGGCTGAGCGGATGGATGCGGCCCGCTTCGGCCGGCGCCTCGCGCAGCGGCAGCGTGACGTCGATGGTCTCGGACGCAAGCCGCGCATCGAGCGCCGCCGATTTCAGGATGTCGCGGCGCGCGGCGAGCGCCTGCGGTGACCTTGTCCTTGGCGAGATTGATCGCCGCGCCTTGCGTCTTGCGCTCGTCCGGCGACATCTTGCCGAGCGTCGCGAGCAGCGCCGAGATCGAGCCCTTCTTGCCGAGCGCTGCGACGCGCACGGCTTCGAGCGCGGCTTCGTCGCCGGCGGCGGCGATCATCGGCTGAGGATTTGGTGATTCCGAAGTTGTTGCGCAAGAGTCGGTCATGGCGATCCCTGTGATCAGGATCGCTATGCGATGCTCGAGCCTGTCTGCCTAGCGCGCTGTGCCCGGCGAATCGACGCGCGTCATCATCGCGGCGACGACGCAGGCGGCGATGATCCGAGCTGACCGCCGGGACGTCCAGCGCGGCAGGATCGGCGCGTTCAGCGCCGGATGCCGCCGATCGTTCGACGACGGCGCATGACACTCGAAGCTCGCAGGCACGCTCGCAGGCGGCGTCGACGAGCTTACGCCGCCAGCGCGGCCTTGGCCTTCTCGGCGATCGCCTGGAACGCCGCCGGCTCGTGTGATGGCGAGATCCGACAGCACCTTGCGGTCGACCGTGATGCCCGACTTCGACAGGCCGTTGATAAAGACGCTGTAGGTCATGCCGAACGGGCGCACCGCGGCGTTGATGCGCTGGATCCAGAGCGCGCGGAAGGTGCGCTTCTTGCGCTTGCGGTCGCGGAAGGCGTATTGCCCGGCCTTCTCGACCGCGGCCTTGGCGGCGCGGATGGTGTTCTTGCGGCGGCCGTAGAAACCCTTGGCGGCCTTGTAGACTTTCTTGTGCTTGGCGTGAGAGGTCACACCGCGTTTGACGCGAGACATGACTGATATCCTTGATCTGAAATGCGGTGACGGATCGCCGCGCGAGCGCGGCTCGGCTAAAGCGTGATGCGAGCGCGATCAGGCGTTCGGCAAGAAATACTTCTTGATGTTGTCGCCGTCGGTCTTGAACAGCACGCGGGTGCCGCGGAGCTGACGGATCTGCTTCTTGGTCCGCTTGATCATGCCGTGGCGCTTGCCGCGCTGGGCGTGCATCACTTTGCCGGTGGCAGTCACCTTGAAGCGCTTTTTAGCGCCTGACTTGGTCTTCAGCTTGGGCATTTGGCTCTCCTATTGCCGCCAGCACGAAAACGCCCGCGAGGGCGCTTCGGCCGGCTAAAATGCTCGTTAGAGCGTTGAAAGTGCTCAGGTTTTTTCGAAACCGAAATAACCCGCACGGACATCGACACGGCAGCCCTTGATCAGCCGGGCGATGAAGGTCTGGCGCTTATGGCAGAGCGAAGCGCAATTGGCAACGATGAACCGCGGAACCGGTTGCTGCTGACGACATCGCTGATGTCATCAACATCGCAGTCCGAGAGCAGGAAGAAATGACCCATTTTCAGCGATCGATCGCCCGTTTTCGCCGCTTTCCGCGCCTGCGCGCCTGCGCTGGCTCCCGGCTGGCCGCTGCCGCTCGCGTGGCAGCCGCGCCGCCGACGCCGCCAGCGCCAGGCGGCAGGGCCGCGGGCCTATGACGGCACCTGGAACGTGGTCTTCGCCACCACGCGCGGGCAATTGCAGCTCAGGCTACAGCGTCCCCTTCACCGTCGCGCGGCAGCCGCGTTTCGTCGGCCGGCGGCGGCAGGGTCTCGGGCTCGGTCAGCCGCGGCGGCGGCGTTGCGGTCAACGTTTCGGTCGGCGCCTCCAGGGCGAGCGGCGGCGGCCGGCTCGCCGGCACCAGCGGCGCCGGCCGCTGGAGCGGCATCATCACCGGCGACCGCTGCAGCGGCACCTGGCAGGCGACGCGGAGCTGAGCGCACTGGCTCGCAGACCGGATCCGCGCTTGGCTCATCCGGCTACGAGCAATGAAACGGCCCGCCAGATCATCTGACGGGCCGCTTTCAGACGTCGATTACGATAGTTCAAGATCAGCGCGGCGCCAGCACCATCACGACCTGGCGGCCTTCGAACCGCGCGTCCTGCTCGACCTTGGCGAACTCGGCGACGTCGGCCTTGACCTTGTCCAGCAGCTTGGTGCCGATCTCCTGGTGCGCCATTTCGCGGCCGCGGTAGCGCAAGGTGATCTTGACCTTGTCGCCTTCCTCGAAGAACCGCTGCATCGCGCGCATCTTCACGTCGTAATCGTGATCGTCGATCATCGGCCGCAGCTTGATCTCCTTGATCTCGACGACCTTCTGCTTCTTGCGGGCTTCGGCGGCTTTCTTCTGCGCCGAATATTTGAACTTCCCGTAGTCCATGATCTTGCAAACGGGAGGATTGGTGTTCGGCGAAATCTCGACGAGATCCATGCCCGCTTCGAGGGCCATCTTGATGGCAACCACGGTCTCGACGGTGCCATGGTTGAGTGCCGGTCTGATCGATCAGCTGGATCTGTGCGTTGCGGATTTCATCATTGGTGCGCGGCCCGTCTTTGGTTGCAGCGGGCGGGGCTCTGTTGGGACGGCGAATGGGTAACTCTCCAAAGTTGTGAAGGAAGGCCGATATTTTGAAGCAATACGCGGCTCAGCGAGCAAGCGAACTCGCAGTCTGCGCGCCGAAAACCGTCAAATGCGAGGCATTTTGGTCACGTCCGGCAACATATGGCTGCGGCCGGCCTGATCGCGCAAGCGGCAGTCGCAGTGCCGTTGCGTTGACCGGATCGAGCGCGCTCGCCGACAAAGCAGCGCGAGCGAGAGTGACAGATCCATGACCAATTCAGCGCCAATCGACCAGGAACCGGCCTTTATCGAGGTCGGGGAGGGCGACGGCCGGCCGCCGGATCGCGGTGCGCGCCCGCGCCGGCGGCGCGCCCGGGCTGTTCTGGCTCGGCGGCTTCAATTCCGACATGAAGGGCACCAAGGCGCTGGCGCTGGACGCCTGGGCCGCGGAGCATGGCCGCGCCTGCGTCCGGTTCGACTATTCCGGCCATGGCGAATCCGGCGGCGCTTTCGTCGACGGCACCATCGGCCGCTGGCTGGAAGAGAGCGTCGCGGTGTTCGAGCAGTTCTGCCGCGGGCCCGCAGGTCGTGATCGGCTCGTCGATGGGCGGCTGGATGGCGCTGCTGCTGGCGCGCGAGATCGCGCAGCGCGCGAGGCAAGCCGCGCGTCGCTGGCCGGGCTGGTGCTGATCGCGCCGGCGCCGGATTTCACCGAAGCAGCTGATGTGGAACGGCTTTCGCCGCGAGGTCCGCGCAGGAGATCGAGACCAAGGGCGTCTGGCATGCGGCCGTCGCAATATGGCGACGGCCCTATCCGATCACCCGCGCGCTGATCGAGGAGGGCCGCAACCATCTGCTGCTCGGCAGCGCCATCGAGGTCGGATGCCCGGTGCGCATCCTGCAGGGCGCGCAGGATCCCGGACGTGCCCTGGCAGCACGCCTTCGCGCTGGCGCACGCGGCTGCCGGCCGACGACGTGGTGCTGACCATGATCCAGGACGGCGACCACCGCCTGTCGCGCCCGCAGGACATCGCGCGGATCATGGCGGCGGTGGCGGAGATGGGGTGAGCTGTCGCCTCTCCACGTGTCGGTCATCCGCGAAGGCGGATGATCCAGTATGCCGCGGCCTATCGATCTGTCTCACGCGCTCTGGAATACTGGATGCCACGCTTCGCAGGGAATGACGACACGAGTGAGGACAACGCCATGAACACTCACCATGCTGCGCGCGTTCTGCGACGCCGTCGAACAGCGCAACGGCAAGGCGTTCGCGGAACTGTTCACCGAGGACGGCGTCTATCACGACGTGTTCTACGGCGCGTTCGAGGGCCGCGCGAAAATCGCCGAGATGATCGACGACTGGTTCTATCGCACGGCGACCGATTTCCGCTGGGACATGCATGCGCCGGTCAGCGACGGCCAGACGCTCTATGCGCGCTACACGTTCAGCTACCGCTCGACGCTGCCGGAAGCCGAAGGGCGCGCGGGCGATGTTCGAGGGCGTCGCGATCATGCGGCTGCGCGACGGCAAGATCGCTGGAGTATCACGAGGTCGCCAACACCGCGCCGGCCTTCGTCGACATGAACTTTGCGCCGGAGCGGATCGCCAAGATCTGTTGCGAAGCAGGGCGCGGCGCTGAAGGCGCGGCCGGAGATGAAGCGGCATCTGGCGGATGAGCTCGCCGTCATTGCGGGAGCGCAGCGACGCAATCCAGCGCGATTGCACGAATGAGCTCGGATCGCTTCGCGCATCGTGCTCGCAATGACGGCGAGCTCTACGGCGGCGGCACGTTCGTCATCGGCTTGCGCTGCGCCAGCGCCGCGACCGTCGACGTGCCGATCGGGCCCTGCTCGTCATAGAGCCAGCATTCGCCGATCGCGATGCCGTCGGTGGCGTGATGGTTGACCACGTCGAAGCCGATCCATCGCGTCACCGGCAGGCGGTGCAGATAGAGCGTGACGTCGCTGTTGATGTAGCCGAGCCCCTGATCGCCGGCATTGGCGAAGGGGCTGGCGAAATCCGCGCCCGTGGCGACATGCACGAAGGGCGACATCGGCACGCCCTCGACCAGTTCGCGCACCTCGCTCATCCACAGCCGCCGCGGGCCGAGCGAGCCCATCGCGGCCGACGATCGGCCGCGTGGTCCATTTGCCGTTCATGCCGAGCCGCGGATCGGTCGGCGCCGGAATCGTCCGCAGGCGCCGGCGCGTCCCAGTTCGGCGGCGACCAGACATTGCCCGGCGCGTTTTCCGTCTTGCGCAACAACTGGCAGGAGGCGCGCGCCATGCTGGTGCCGCCGCTGAAGAACTCGGCTTCCACCACCTTGATGCGCATGCCGTCGCGGACGAGTTTTGTCGTGACTTCGATCGGCGTCATGATGTTCGGCAGGCGGAACATGTCGACCGTCAGCCGCGCCGGCACGAAATCGTCGGAGCCGTGGCGCTGCTCGATCACGTAGGCGAGCAGGCCGATGACGACACGGCCGTGCAGCGAATTCGGATCCCACGGCCCGTTCGAGACCGGGCGTGGGCATGAAGGCGTCGCCGCGATCTCGGTGAAGAAGGGCTGATTTGTCATGGCGCGGCGACCATGACGGAATTTGTACCGCATGAAATCAAGGGCTGAGTCCATCATGGTGAGGCGCGCGCGCGCCGTCTCGAACCATGAGGCCTGAGTGCCTCATCCTTCGAGACGCGCAAGCGCGCTCCTCAGGATGAGGGTCTGGCGCGTTGCGCCGCAGCAGCCATTCCGCGCGCACGTCTCATCCGCTTCGGCGTCAATCGCCTCGCCGCCAGCGCCGCGAACTCTCCCGCTCGATCAACTGCGACAGCGCCCACACCGCCGCGCCGCGCACCAGCGGGCTTGCATCATCCAAGCAGGCGCTCGGCCTCCGCGGCCAGCGACGCATCGTCCGGAGTTGCCGATCGCGATCAGCACATTGCGCACGAAGCGGTCGCGGCCGATGCGCTTGACCGGCGATTTCGCGAAACAGCGCGCGGAACGCCGGCGTCGTCGAGCCGCGCCAGTTCGGCAAGCGACGGCGCGCGCAAGTTCGTCGCGCGCGGCGAGTTTCGCTTCGCGGCCCTGCCTGCGCGAACTTGTTCCACGGGCAGACGGCGAGGCAATCGTCGCAGCCATAGATGCGGTTGCCGATGCGCTTCGCGGAATTCGTGCGGGATCGGGCCCTTGTTCTCGATGGTGAGATAGGAAATGCAGCGCCGCGCATCGAGCTGGTAGGGCGCGGGAAACGCCGCGGTCGGGCAGATGTCGAGGCAGGCGCTGGCAGGAGCCGCAATGATCGCTGTCGGCGTCGTCGCGCGGCAGGTCGAGCGTGGTGAAGATCGCGCCGAGAAACAGCCACGAGCCGAACTCGCGCGACACCAGATTGGTGTGCTTGCCCTGCCAGCCGAGTCCGGCCGCCTGCGCCAGCGGCTTTTCCATCACGGCGGCGGTATCGACGAACACCTTCACCTCGCCGCCGGACGTCGGCGACCAGCCAGCGCGCCAGCGCCTTCAGCCGCTTCTTGATGACGTCGTGATAGTCGTCGCCCTGCGCATAGACCGAGATCGCGCCGCGCGTGCGCTGCTCGAGGATCGCCAGCGGATTTTCGTCGGGCCCGTAATTGACGCCGAGCATGATGACCGAGCGCACGCCGGGCCACAGCACGCGCGGATCGCGTCGCGCCGTTCCGGATTGGCCGCGAGCCAGTCCATGTCGCCATGCGCGCCGGCCTCGAGGAAGTCGCGGAAATGCTTTGCCGGCGTCGCGCGATCGCGTCCGGATCGGTCACGCCGATGCAATCGAAGCCGAGCGCGCGCGCTTCGCGCGCGAGCGCGGCCTTCAGATCGGCGGGCGAGAGCTTTGACGTCGGCTGTTCAGAAGTCGAGGTCCACGTAGGTGCGCGACGCCGGCACGCCCGCCAGCCATTCGCTCAGCAGCGGACGGAACGACGGGCGGGATTTCACCCGCGCGTACCACGCCTTTGCCGCGTCGTCCTCGATCCATGGCACGTCGCCCAGATAATCGATCGCCGAAAGATGCGCCGCGGCGGCGAGGTCCGCGTAGGTCAGCCGGTCGCCGGCGAGATAATTCCGCGTCTGCGCCAGCCAGCCGATATAGGCCAGATGATAGCGCACATTGGCCTTGGCCGCGCGGATCACGTCCGTCGCCGGCGCGCCGCCGCCATTCTCCTCGCTCATGAAGCGCTTGTAGATGCGCTCGGTGACCAGCGGATTGGAGACCTCCTCGAAGAACTTGTCGTTGAACCAGGCCATCAGCCGGCGCACCTCGATGCGCTCGGCCATCGCGGCCGGCAGCAGCCGCCGTTCGCCGCATCTCGGCGCCATGCGCCTCGTCGAGATATTCGGCGATGATTCCGGCGCCGGGAATCGGCAGGCATGGCCTTCGGCGATCAGCACCGGCGTGGTGCCCGCGGGATTGAGCGCGAGAAATGCCTCGCGCCGCTCCCAGGCCCGCTCTTCCACCAGCCGCAGATCGAGGCCGTATTCGCCGAGCGCCAGGCGAATGAAGCGCGAATGCGGACAGAACGGATGATGGAACAGCGTGAACATGAAGTCCTTGAGTAGTTTCGCGGTGCCTTAAGAAGCTTTCAGCCCCGGCGACGGCAGCTGCGCCGCGGAAGCGCGCCAAACTACCGAAGCACGCGAACGAGGCAACCTGTGTTTTGCGTGTTTTTGCGATTGCGGCAGGCAGGCGAATAGGCGAGAAGAACCCGGCTTTTTCGGCCGATATCGATCATAACGGACCAGTATCATGATGTCTGATGCAGTGAGGGCGGTGATTCTCGGCATCGTCGAGGGCGTCACGGAATTCCTGCCGGTGTCCTCGACCGGCCATTTGCTGCTGGCGGAACGATTCTTCGATCTCGGCGAGGGCAGTTTCTGGAAGAGTTTCGTCGTGCTGATTCAGCTCGGCGCGATTCTTGCGATCGTCGCGCTCTATTTCGCCAAATTGTGGCGGGTCGCGCTCGGCATGTTCTCCAATCCCGACGACCGGCGCTTCGTCATCGGCGTGCTGGTGGCGTTCCTGCCGGCGGCGGTCGATCGGCGCTGCTGCCGGCAAGCTACATCAAGGCATTCCTGTTCAATCCGTGGGTGGTGTGCTTTTCGCTGATCGTCGGCGGCGCGATCCTGCTGTGGGTCGATCAGCTCGATCTCAAGCCGCACGAGCACGATGCCACGCGCGTTTCCGCTGCTGATGTATCTCGTGGATCGGCATCGCGCAGTGCCTCGCGATGATTCCCGGCGTGTCGCGCTCCGGCGCCAGCATCGTCGCGGCGATGCTGCTCGGCGCCGACAAGCGCGCGGCGGCGGAGTTCTCGTTCTTCCTCGCGATCCCGACCATGGTCGGCGCGTTCGCCTACGATTTCTACAAGAACCGCGGCCGACATGACGACCGATCACCTCGGCATCATCGCGATCGGATTCGTGGTGTCGTTCATCACCGCGATGATCGTGGTGAAGACGTTTCTGACTACGTCACGCGCCACGGCTTCACGCTGTTCGCGTGGTGGCGCGTCATCGTCGGCACGCTCGGCCTGATCGCGCTGGCGATGGGAAGTAGTCAGACTGCGACGGCGTCGCCAGCGGCGTTACGCGCTCTTTGCGCGCTGAAACTGCCCGGCGGCGCGGAAGCGCCAGAGATATTGCGGCGCGATCGCTTCCAGCGAATCCGGCGTGATGCCGAGGCCCTCCAGCGTGCAGGCCGGCGGCTTTCGCCGCGTCCGACACCACATTGTCCGACCGCAGCAGCTCGACCTGATCCGGCGTCAGTTTCAGCGGCCCCGGCGCGAACTGCAGGAACAGCGCCTGCAGCTTCGCCAGCCCGAACGGCAGCGAAACCAGCATGCGCTGGCGCTCGGTGATCGCGAGAATGATTTCCATGATCTCGCGCATGGTCAGCACTTCCGGGCCGCCGAGCTCGTAGGTCGCGCCGGCCTTGGTCTTGCCGTCGACGGCATCGGCCACCGCGGTCGCGACATCGCCGACATAGACCGGCTGCAGTCTTGGTCACGCCGCCGCCGATCAGCGGCAGCACCGGCGACATCCGCGCCAGCGCGGCAAAGCGGTTGGTGAATTGATCCTCGGGCCCGAACACCACCGACGGCCGCAGGATGGTGGCCGACGGCACGGCCGCCAGCACCGCCTTTTCGCCCGCCGCCTTGGTGCGGGCGTAACGCGACGGCGAATTCTCGTCGGCGCCGATCGCCGAGACATGCACCATCCGCGCGCCGACGGCGCCGGCGGCCTTGGCCACCGTGCCGGCGCCCTTGGCCTGCACCGCGTCGAAGGTCTGCGCGCCGCTCTCGGCCAGGATGCCGACCAGGTTGATGGCGACGTGCGGAATCGCGCATCGCGGCCTCGACCGAGGCCGGGTAGCGCAGATTGGCCTGCACGGCGTGGATCTGGCCGACCCTGCCGAGCGGCTGCAGATGCCCGGCCAGTTCCGGCCGCCGCACCGCGACCCGGATGCGGTAATCGCGCTTGGCCAGCGCGCGGACCACGTTTCGCCCCAGAAAGCCCGATCCGCCGAAAACCGTGACGAGCGTGTCCAGATTCGATGCCATGGGGTCAATTCCTGCCGGTCAAATTCGAGAGATCGCGGGCGTATTTAGCGGATTCGCGATACGCCAACATGTCGGTCGCTGTACAGCGTATTTGGGCCGGCAGTCGCGCGATTTGACAAGCGCGCGACCGATCCGTACTAACCCGCCCGGGCCCAGGTGGCGGAATTGGTAGACGCGCTGGCTTCAGGTGCCAGTGGCTTAACGGCCGTGAAGGTTCGAGTCCTTTCCTGGGCACCGCATCACCCTGAACGCGTCAAAATGTTTGTCGAGCAGGCGGGATGCCCCCAGCCATCGAGCGGGATAGGTTAGGTGGTGCCGCAAACTGACGCAAGTGTAGGTTTGTAGAAGGCGGCGTGGCGAGTCTTCCAGCGACATTGAGCGCCGTTCGCGAGTCTGTGAACGCAGGATACCGGCGCGATCACGACAAGTTACGGGCCGTTGTCGCTCAATGTGCCGATTCGAAGGCAGCGCGATCACGCTAGCCGACAGCGCGTTACTAACCACTGTGTAAGCAGTAGAACGGCTTCGTTCGTATCAGCGACAGCTTCAAAGCCCCTCTTACCAATAGCCCCAGGGCCGCCAACCGTATCCGTAAGGTCTGCAAAAGCGGGCGGCTCCGGGTTCCTGGATCATTGGCCAAGGGCCGTAATCGTAGCCAGGGACCATAACCGACGTGTGCCGTTGAGAGTAGCTGTAGCCGGGATAGTAACCGCCGTAATACGGGCCGCCATAGTAGCCGCAAGCGCTGCTCGCGATCGCGCCACCGATTACGGCACCAGCCAACGCGCCTGCTCCCCAGCCAAAACCTCGATTTCCAAACCGCCGCCGCGCCAACCGCCCCAGCGGACCTTAATCGAACTGTCCGCAACCATCGACTTCATTGCCGCCACGCTGGTCGGCAATGGAGCCGCATGGGAGCGGAGCGATGTTGCAAGCCGTTAAGGCTGCGACCAATGCACATAATCTGGAAGCGATGCATGTATTCCTCCGTCATTTGTAGTCAAATGTCCCTGGACAAGGCGAACAACCTACAGTTCGGCCGCTGCGTCCATGCGCCGGCTCCGGGCTTTGCGGCGATCAGCGCGAATGCAGCTCGTCGCCGACGCAGCCGGCAGGGACCCGATCGTCATCGAGAAGGTCAACCGGTCCTTCCTGATCGGGCGTTCGTTGGCAGCCGTGAGCAGCCCTGCGCAAGATGCGCGCCGAGGCCCCCGGAAGAACGATATGACGCAGACCTGACGCTCGCTGCGTCTTGATCGCCCCGTTCGCATTGAAGTTGTTCTTCGGATTATACCCCGCGTCGTGTAGATTTTTGACATACAGGGCGCGGTCGTCGCTGCTCACACCGCCCCACGCGGCGACCGGAGATGCACACCCGGACCGGCAAATCCGTTTGCGTTCATCGGACGGCCATTATGGGTTCGGGTTCATCGCGGGCGGCAGTTGCGTTTGGGCCCACCGCGCGGCCATGGTGAGTTCGGATGCGCGGCCAAAGCGGCAGAAGTGGAGAGGGCAAGGACAGTAAGACTGGACAAGAATGCTTTTGTTCATGCTCAGGCTCCTCTGAAGCGGAAAGATGCGCCAGCCTCCGCGGAACTGCCCCAGAGGGGACCCGGTTCCAACCGCACTAAAAGTTGATTTTCGAAGGCGGGCGGCACGAAATTGCAACGCCGCACGCCGCGAATCCTCAGGGCAAAGAAACGGCTCCAGCCCGGGGGAAGCCGGAGCCGCACTCCTTGGGATGTGCCGGGAGGGACGAACCCCGGCACAATCTTGATATGAAGCGATGGGCGGACGATCCTCTTACCTATATTATGGCTTGTAGAAACAGCCTCATGGTGTACGCCAACGACTTTGAGCGCGGCAACGAACTGGATCAATGTCGGTGCCTTCGTTAGCCAATCGCGTAGAGCGTCGTCATGCGGCAAATCGACCCCAGCTTGATGTCATGGTGCTTGCCTGGCGCGAATCGCCAACGCCGCTAACACGCGTTGGGTGAACAAACATCTAATAGTGGCGTCGCTGATCCGAGCCGGCATGAGTTCGGCCCATGTCGGATGGATTTTGTGCAAATCGGGGATTAAAGTGTCTTTCAGGCACAGATGTCATGCTTTGCGGTCCTGCAGCTCGGATTTCAGTCAACGAGGGGCTTCACGACCCGTACCTTTCTCAATCTCGTGCGCCGCTTCCGTGCGAACGAGGTCGGCGCGACGAGCATCATAATGGGCGTCCTGATGATCCCGCTGATCGGGACCGTGGCATCGGCTTTGAGGCTTCGAATTGGTATAGATAACGCGCGGCGATGCAGAACGCCGCTGATGCGGCGGCTCTTGCGGCCGCGACGAATGGCGGATCCAACTACGATGTCGAAGCCAGGGCCGTGGCGGCCCGGTACGGCTTTGTCAACGGCACCAATAATGTCAGCATCGCGACTTCCAATACCGCGCCCTGCCCGGCGGCGGCAGCAATTGTTATAGCGTGGCGACGGTGCAGGCTTTGTGCCGCCTCTATTTGTCGCAGATTGTGGGCTTCCTGGGGCGATACCACCTTTGAATGGCACCCTGCAAAAGGCTGGAGTCTCCACGGCGCTGCGAAGGGTGGCGTCCAACCTCAAGATAAAGATCCCTGCACGCTGGTACGCTCGTGCCACGAGCGGCGTCGCTCTAGGGCATTCGCACGAACGGCTCGCCCGTCGCCACAAACATGAACGGCTGTGACGTCTGGCGCCGAATACCGCGGCTCAAAGTGCAACGGCCTTCGAACCCCGGGGCCGGTCACATGGTTTCTGCTCACACGCGACCAGCGACAACTGCGGCGTGCCATACCGGTTTCGAACGTTCCGATTGTGGCGGATCCTCTACTCGCATTACGCAAGCAACATATCCCCCCTATCGGTTCCAGCGGCTGTGGCGGAAATTTCCCCGCAAGAATCCAAGCTAATGGCAACTCGTATTCGGTGGCAGCTCTCCAACCAGTTATCGGGCACCCTGGACCTGGCGGGCGGCAATAATTTCAAATGCGGGCGACCAGATGCTCACCGCCGACGTGGCTATCGTAATACTCCACTCGGCAACCCCGCCGTTCTCATCATTGAAAACGGTCAACTCGATCTCAATGGACACTCACCGACGACCTCCAGTGGTTCCGCGCGTGTACTGGTGGTCTTTTCCGAGCGATAATTCGGGTGCTACACCCACGCGCCGACCGACAACACAAACGGTAGCGGTGGAAGGCTCGACTCGCTGCACCTGACCTTCGGGGTCCTGGTCGGGCGGTCGCGATTTATCGCTTAGACCCCACCTTGACGTCGGGTGTCGACGTTTCGGTCGGCAGGAAAACAGCCCGACCTGGAACATCAGCGGCTCTGGTCTATATGCCGCATGCGAGCGTCACTCTCAAAGGGGCCGTCGACAAGGCGAGCAACGGCAAATCGTGCGTTGTCATGGTCGCAGACAATTTCCAGATCAGCGGCACGGCCGGCATATTGAGGACCGATATCGGACAATGCCCTCAAGCTGGGGCTGACGATGCCGACTGCGATGATGGCCTCGAGGAGAGCAATACGTAACTGAACGAAGTAATAA
>ERZ1370068.3667-contig-2770_pt1 | contig 55133 bp, 69 predicted proteins | sample MGYA00561227_ERZ1370068 | MGnify/ENA primary metagenome ERZ1370068 (study PRJEB38410, sample SAMEA6850437) | metagenome | study: Metagenomic assessment of the ecological functions of the soil: analysis of the soil microbiota associated with the... | reverse complement strand
GTATGCTTCGTTCAGTTACGTATTGCTCAGGGGCGGGCGCTGGGGGCCGTGCCGCGCGATCTCGGCGGCATGCGTGAGCTGCTGCGCAGGACCCAGGATCTGCGCCGGTTCGGGCCGTCCCGCGAGAGCACCCGGGCGTGGGGACGAGGCCGCCCGCCGGGTACGCGCCTGGGCCCCAACGGCCGCGCCGGGAGGTACGCCACCGCGGCGAGGGGCGGCGCCGATCCGAATTGGCCCGGCCAGCGTCTGCAGGTCGTGGCCCAGGCTGAGCCGGGCGCCCGGTAGAGCGCGACCACCTCGGGAGGTCAGCCGACTTCGCCAGGTCGCCGAAATGGTTCACGCCCGCGTTCCAGGACGGGTTCCCGCGCCGCGCCTCAGCTCGGCGCGGAAGGCGAAGATGAACGAGGAGTCACCTCGTTGCTGTATCCGTAACAGCGGACTTAGCCCTCGTTTGCTGGCATCCGTGACTGATAAGGGGACGGATGGGCCAAGAACACGTGCGGACGGGACGGATGGGGCCAGCCTGCCGCGGACGACACGGGCTGGCGCCACCTGGGGACCTGCGAGGCGCCGGGATGAGAGACCGTGGGCGTTGCCGCCTCCTGATCAGCTGGTTCGTGACCGCACGTTCGTCGGGCTCTACCTGCTGGACTGTCTGGCCCATCGAGAACGATGTCACCCAGCGAGTGCCGTCCGTAGCCGGTCTCGCCCGGGCCGGTCATCCGCGGCCATGTCCTGCTCGCCCCTGACCGGGCTGGTGTGCTGGGTGGTCCATCTGCTGTTCGGCGCCGCCCCCTGTGGGGCTGGGCGGCGCTGGGGATATCCCGGGTGGGCGATCGCCACGCTGGGCCTTGACCATGTTCAACACCCGGTGGATCCCGGTCCACGCGCCGCAGTTGCGGCTGGCGGCCCCGAGAGCCCGCCCGAGGCAGCAGGTCGGCCGAACTCGACTTCCCCGCCGAACGGGCCTTCCCCTGACCGTCGTCATCATCCACGGTGTGCTCGCGGTCACGACGGTCACCCTGGTGGTGCTGGCCATGCTCGGGGTCGGGTGAGAACTGACGGCTGGAACCACAGCCGGTGAACCATAGCCGCGGCAAATCCGTGACAGGGAAGACAGATGGGTCAGTTTTCGGCGCACGCCGCCGCACTGGACGGGGCTGGCCCGGCTCCCGCGTGCGCCGAAAAGAGACCCATGGGCGTTGCCGCCTTGATCAGCAGGCTCGTGACCTGGCGTTTCGTCTGGGCCGCAGCACCTGCTGGCCGGCTGGCTCGTAATCCCGAGATACGACGTCACCCGCCGAGGGTGCCCCCGCCAGTGGCTGCCTGCCCCACTGCCGGTCATCTTCGGCGCGTCGTGCCTGCTCGCCTGACCAGCGGGCTGGTGGTCTGGGTGATCCATCTGCTGTCCCGCGCCAGCACGCCGGGCTGGACCGCGCTGGGGACGCTGGTCAGCCATCGGCGCGCATGGGCCTGACCATGTTCAGCCCGGTGGATCCCGGTCCACCGGCGCGTGCGTGGCGGCGGAATCCGCCGGGCGCCGGTTGGCGGACTACTTCCCGGCCGAACGGGCGTTTCCGTGCCCGTCGTCCTCGTTCACGGCGTGCTCGCCTCTACGACGGTCACCCTGGTGGTGCTGGCCATGCTCGGGGTCGGGTGAGGCTGACGAGACAGGCCCTGCCGAATTGAACCATCACGGGCACGCGTCCGTGACAGAATACGGATGGGTCGGTTGTAGGCGCACGCCGCCGCACCCGATGCGGCTGACCCGACAGGGATCCCCGCGTGCGCCGAAAGAGAGACGATGGGCGTTGCCGCCTCCTGATCAGCTGGCTCGTGACCGCGTTCGTCGGGCTCCTACCTGCTGGACCGTCTGGCCCATCGAGAACGACGTCAGCGACCAGCGGTGCCGCCCGTAGCCGGCTGCGCCCGGCCGGTCATCGGCGGCCATGTCCTGCTCGCCCTGACCGGCCTGGTGTGTCTGGGTGCTCCACCTGCTGTCCGGCGCCGCCCCCTGTGGGGCTGGGCCGCGCTGGGGGTATCCCGGGCGTGCGATCGCCGCGCTGGGCCTTGCAGCCATGCTCGACGCCCGGTGGATCCCGGTCCACGCGGCGCAGTTACGTGGCGGCGGAGGCCGCCCGGGAGCGTGGTCGGCCGAGTTGACTTCCCGGCCGAACGGGCCTTCCCGTGGCCGTGGTCGTCATCCACGGCGTGCTCGCCCTCACCACGTTCACCCCTGGTGTTGCTCACGTGCTCGGGGTGGGGGAAGCTAGCTCGCGCCCTGGCTTGGGCGGCCAGACGAAGGAGTGAGCGATGGTCGCTGACCGGCCCGACGACCGCGCGATGATGGAGGTGGCGCTTCGGCGAGAACGCGGGCCAGCCTGGAGCGCCGGGGAGTCCCGGTGGGCGCCGCGCTGGCCCGCGACGGCGGCCGCCGGTCTGGCGGTGGCCTCTACTGCTGGGCACAACGGGCAGGTGCAGCTCGGCGACCCGATCGCTGCACGGCGAAGATCGCCTGCATCTGCGCAACGCCGGAAGGCGGCGACCTACCTGGGACGCGACGCTCTACACCACGCTGTCCCCCTGCCCCATGTGCACCGGCGCGATCCTGCTCTTCCAGATACCGCGGGTGGTGGTCGGCGGGGCCACCACCTTCGCTGAGCGACAGCTGGACTTCCTGGCCAGCCACGGGGTAGACGTCGTGCTGCTCCGCGACGATGAGCGCTGCTGCAGAGCCGTTATGCAGGAATTTCAGGAACGCTATCCGCAGAGTCTGGAGCGAGGACATCGGCGGGCGGTAGTTCACTGCCGGAAGCTGACCGCGGTGGTGTTCGCGCGCTGATCACCACGCGACCCGCTCGCCGGCAGCCGGCGAGTATGCGCCGGTCGTCAGCGCCGCCAGCGCCAGCGCACCCGCCCGGCTCGGCCACCAGCCGGAGCCGGTCCCAGAGTTCCTGGGCCTGGCGGATGGCGTTGTCGCTGACCTGAACCGCCTGCGCCGCATGCCTGGTGAGGATGGCGAAGGTCAGCTCGCCTATGCGTTTCGGGGCGAGCGAGTCGGCGTACCCCGCCCGCAGGGGCATCCACTGGCCGTCCGCCCGCAGCGCGTAGGTCAGGGGTCGGTGCCTCCTCGGGTTTACACGCCCACGATCGGGCCGGCCCTCGTACCCGGCGACTATTCCACGAGAGGAGCCGCCGCCGCCATTACTGGCCAGCACGGTGAGCGGCCGCCGGAACCTGCCCGGCAGGCTCGGTCGCCAGGGTGCCCACCCCGAGGATCGTCTCGGCCTGATCGGCATGAACCGCCATGGCGCCGCTGCGAAGCCGCCTCGGCGCCGCCAGCGCATCGGCGTAGGTGTCGCCCGCGATGACCAGCTGGGCGCCGTAGCCGCGGATTGCGGGCGATCTTGGCCGCGGACGAGACTCCGGGGACATAGATCCGGGGTAGAGCACGCCCCGGGACGCGGGCCGCGCGGAGGGCCGCCACGCCGTGGTTGCCGCCGGAGGCGGCCACCACAGCCGAGCCTCGGGGACGTCACGCAGCAGCAGGTTCGCGAAGGCGCCCCTGGCCTTGAACGACCCCGTGTGCTGGAGCGTCTCGAGCTTGAGCACCAGCGGCGGGCCGGAGCCCGAAGCTCCACGCCCGGTCGGCCCGGACCACCGAGAAAGGTGCGCCGCAGGCGGGGCGGATCAGCGCGTCAGTAAGAGTGATCGCCTGGCGGTTCACGCCACGGTGGCGGCGTCGGCGGCGCGTACAGAACCGCCCGCCCGTGACCGGTCCCGCTCAGCTTCCTCGGGAGATTTGCTCATGGCTCAGCCAACCAGGGGCCCGCCGGTCACGGCAAGGCACCGCCGAACGAGCTGGCGAGGCAGGTGGAAGGCCCGCGTAGGCCGGGCCGTCCCAGGGACCCCGGATAGAGCGCGGCGCTGGTCCATGCAGGCCCACGCCTGACAGCCCGCCCGGCGCACTCCCGCAGCTGAAGTAAACGCCCTCGGCGCGTCCGCCGCGGGCGGGCGGTAGCGTTCTGCTCATGCCCGCTGTTCTTTCAACCGTCCGCCACCAGCCGTGCCGCCACTGGCCGTGCCGCAGCGCGACCGCAGGTCCCCCTCGCCCCGGCTGTGGCGGCATGCGCTGCGCCGAGGTGACGGCGTGCGCTGTCGTCCTCGCCGCGGCGGCGGGAACGGGAGCGGGACTGGCAGCTGGCCCGGCCGCGGCCGTGGCCGCCGCCGCCGCCGTGGCCGCCGCCGCGGCGCTCGCGCTGTGGTTCGTGCGCCCAACCGCTTCCGGTCCTGAGGCCTACCAGGAACGCGACGAGGACCTGATCGTCGAGCGCGGGGTGCTGATCCGCCGACTGTCGGTGGTCCCCTACGGCCGCATGCAGTTCGTCGACGTGACGCGTCAGGCCCGGTCGACCGGGTGTTCCGGCTCGGCCACCGTGCGGCTGCACACGGCGGCGGCGGCCAGCGACGCCCGCATCCCCGGACTGGAGCGCGATGAGGCAGCGCGGCTGCGTGACCGCCTGGCCGCCCTGGGCGAGGCCAAGGCCGCGGGCCTATGAGGACCCGAGAGGGAACGCCGCGGGCCGCCGTGGCCGAGCGCCGCATGGCCAATACGGCGTCCGGCGTCCCGGCGGCGAGATTGCCAGCCCGGGGACGCGCCCGAACCCCCGATGCCCCGGTTAGCGCGCTGTTGGCCGGCGCGCTCCGGCACGACGTCCTGCGAGGGAGGCCATGGAACTGCTGGCGGCGGTGCATCCGCTGTCGCCGGTGGTCGGTCCGGCCGCGGCGGTGCTCGCGGTGCTGGTCCTGGCCGTGGCCGTCATCCGCTCCGCTGATCGGCAGTGGCGGGATCCGCTGGTGGGACCTGGCGCTGGTGGCGTTGCCGTCGCCGGAGGCGCCGGTGCGTCAGCTGGCTGGTCACCCGGTGGCAGGCTGGACGGGGCCACGCTGCGCATCGAGACCGGGCTGCTCCGCCGGGACTCCGCCAGCTGCCGATCGCCCGCATCCAGGCGGTCGACCTGGTACGCCCGTTCCTCGCCCGGACGCTCGGCCTGGCCGAGTTGCGTGGTCCGGACGGCCGGTCCGGCTGACGCCGACGGCCGGCTCGGCCTACCTCACCGAACAGGCAGCCTGAGACGCTCCGGGCGCGCCTGCTCGCGGCCCACTACGGCCTGGATCCCGCCACCCCGGGCCGCCGGAGCACATGCGTGGTCGCCTCGGTGCCCACCGGGCGGCTGGTCGGCTCGGCGGCTGCTGCCCGCCACGCCGGCCCGGCCGCCGTGACTGGTCGCTCGCGGGCGCCGACCGCCGGCGCTCGTGCCCGGCGGGCCGCCCTGGCCGGCCTGGCGCACCTCGCTGGTGTGGTGGCTGATCGTCTGCGGCAACGCTGGTCTGGCGCCGGGTCTCCGCCAGTACGCGCTTCACCGTGGCGCAGTCTCACCGGACGGCGTCCGGATCCGCGCGTGGCCTGCTTCGGCACGGTGGCCGAGACCGATCCCCGGTGCCGCGGGTCCAGGCGGTGCGGATGATCGAGCCGCTGCTGTGGCGGCCGCTGCATTGGTCTGCCGGCCTCGAGGTGGACGTAGCGGGCTCACGCCCGGCCGGGACCAGCGCTGACGGGCACCGCCACGGATGCGAAGGCCCTGCTGCCGGTCGGCCGCCAGCGACGAGGCGCAGGCTCGCTGCTCACGATGGCCGTCGGCGGCCGCGGCGCCCGGCTGACCCGCGCCGCCGCGGCCGCGGCCTGGTGGAAGGCGCCGCTGAGCTACCACTTCGCTGGCGCGAAGGCCACGACGGCAGGCTCGCGGCTGTCGGTCGGCCGGCTCCGCAGGGTAACCACCGTGGTGCCGCTGGCCAAGGCGCAGAGCGTGCGGTTCGTGCAGGGGCCCGCTGCAGCGCCGCCTCGGGCTGGCCACCGTGCATCTCGACGCCGCGGGCGCGGGTCGGCGCCGAGTTCCGCGGAGCGGCCCGCAGGCGGCGAGCCCGGTCACGCTCAGTCAGTCGAGCGCCCGCAGGCAGGCGTCACTGAGCCGCGGCCGGGCGGCCGGTGCCTCCCCCGGCGAAGGGCCGGGACCCGGGGGCCCAGTCGGGTGCCGCCGGCTCAGGCGGCCAGCGTGGCGTCCGCCGGTGAACGCCGCCCAGAGCGAGGCGTAGCTGCCGCCCGCCGCGAGCAGCTCGTCGTGGGTCCCGGTCTCGGTGATCCGGCCGTCGGCGATCACCACGATCCGGTCGGCGCGCGCCGCCGGTGGTGAGCCGGTGGGCGACCACCAGCGTGGTGCGCGCCGGCGAGGTCGCTCGGCGGCCGCGGGTGCACGGCCGCCTCGGTGGCCAGGTCGAGCGCGGCGGTCGCCTCGTCGAGCAGCAGGATGTCGGGATCGACCAGGTAGGCGCGGGCCAGGCGCGATCAGCTGGCGCTGGCCGGCCGACAGGTTGCGCCCGCGCTCGGCCACCTCGTGAGTGAAGCCGCCGGCCAGCCGGGCGATCATGTCGACGCGCGCCGACCGCCCGGGCCGCCGCCTCGACCTCGGCGTCGCTGGCGCCCGGCCGGCCGTAGGCGATCGCGTCCCGGACCGTGCCCGCGAACAGGTACGCCTCCTGCGGGACGACGCCCAGCCGGTGCCGGTAGCTGGCCAGGTCGTAGTCGCGGACGTCGGCGCCGTCCACCAGCACCTGCCCGCCGGTCACGTCGTAGAACCTGGCGCACGAGCTTGACCAGGGTGGACTTGCCCGCGCCGGTCTGCGCCGACCAGGGCCACGGTCTCGCCGGGCGTCGACGGTCAGGTTGACCCCGGCCAGCGCCTCGGGCCCGCTGCCGCGGTGTAGCTGAAGTGCACGTCGCGCAGCTCGATCCGCGCCGCGCGGCGCCGGCGCCGACTGGCGGGGCTGGCTGCCTGCGGGGTCGAGGTGGGCGTCCGCAGCAGGTCGGTGATCCGGCGCACGCCCGACCGCGGCCTGCTGGTAGCCGTCGAACACCTGCGACAGCTGCTGCACCGGGGAGAACAGCATGTCGATGTAGAGCAGGTAGGCGATGAGCGCGCCCGCGGTCAGCGCGCCGCTGCGCATCTGGCCCGCCGCGCACCACGCAGCACCAGCGCCCCGGCGAGCGGTGGACAGCGACTGCGACGAACGGGAAGTACAGCGCGATGTAGCGCTGGGCGCGCAGCCGGGAGCTGCCGGTAGCGCGTCGCTGCAGCCCGGCGAAGCGCTGGCCGCGTTGCGCCCCTCCCGGCGGAAGGCCTGGGACACCCGCAGGCCGGCCACGTTCTCCTGCAGGTCGGCGTTGACCGCGCTGACCTTCTCCCGCGCGTCGGTGTAGGCCGCGGGACGACCTGGTCTGGAACACCACGCGTGGCCACGACCAGCGGCGAACGATGCGCCAGCACGGTGAGCCCCAGCGTGCAGGTTGATGACCAGCAGCGCGGTCAGCACGCCGACGAACGTGAGCAGCCGAGTTGACCATGGTGATCAGCCCGGTCTGCAGGAACGAGGACAGCGCGTCGACGTCGGTGGTCATCCGGGTCATGATCCGGCCGGACAGCTCGCGCTCGTAGAAGTCCAGCCCGAGCCGCTGCAGGTGGGCGAAGATCTTGACCCGCAGCGTGTAGAGCAGCCGCTCGCCGTTGCGCCCGACCACCAGTGGTCTGCGACCGCGGTGATGACCCAGTCCGCCAGGACGATCAGCGGGGCCGCCGACGACACGGCCCGAGGACGACGCCGGAAGGCCTGCGTCTCCACGCCGTGGTCGATGCCGCCCCGGACCAGGGCGGGCATGCGCCAGGCTGGCCAGCGCGTCGAGGCCGTCGAGCACCAGCCCGACCAGCGAACGCGGTGGCGAACGGCCGCAGCAGCTGCGCAGCGTGAAGCGCGGGTCGCCGGCCCGTGGCCTGGCCAGGTCCACGCCGGGCGTGTCGGTGGCGGGCGGCAGGGCGTCGACCTGGGCCAGCAGCTCCGGGGAGGGCAGGTATCCCGGCCAGCGAAGCCGCCGCGCGCTGTCCGGAGCCTGCCGGCGCGTGCCACCGGCCGCGGCCGCGCGGCCGCCGGGTCTGGCCCCGGACGCCGGCCCGGCGACGCGGCGCGGCCGACCGCTGCCGTCGCCGTTCACGTGCCGCCGTGCCGTCCACGCTGCCGTCGCCACCGAAGCGTAGAGCCGAGTTCGCCCGCGTCGACGCCCTCCGCGTCCTCGCCCGGCCCGGCGAGCAGCAGCCGGTACAGCGGGCAGCGCGCCATCAGCTCCTCGTGGCTGCCCCGGTCGACCAGGCGCCCCTCGTCCAGCACCGCGATCCGGTCGGCCAGCTGCAGGCGTCGAGCCGGCGGTGCGCGATGAGCAGCGTGGTCCGGCCGCGCATCACCCGCGCGGAGCGTCTCGTGGATCTCGGCCTCCACCCGCGGGTCGACGGCCGAGGTGGCGTCGTCGAGCACCAGCATCGCGGGGTCGGTGAGCAGCGCGCGGGCCAGCGCGACCCGCTGGCGCTGGCCGCCGGACAGGGTGAGGCCCTGCTCGCCGACGACGGTGTCGTAGCCCTGCGGCAGCGCGGCGATGAACTCGTGCGGCCTCGGCCGCCCGGGCCGCCGCGATGACCTGCTCCGTCGGTGGCGTCCGGCCGGCCGTAGGCGATGTTGGCCCGCGACCGTGTCGGAGAACAGGAAGCTCTCCTCCATGACCAGCCCGATCGGCCGACCGCAGCGAGTCCTGGGTGAGGTCGCGGACGTCGTGCCCGCCGACTCCGCAGCGCGCCGCCGCTGACGTCGTAGAAGCGCGGCAGCAGCAGCGAGATCGTCGACTTGCCCGACCCGGCGGGCCGACCACGCGCGAGCGTCTCGCCCGGCGTCGACCTGCAGCGACAGGCCGCGCAGCACCGGCTGCGACGGCACGTAGCCGAACCTGACGTCGTCCGAGCTCCACGTCCGGGGTCGCCGGGCGGCAGCGCGATGCGCACCGGGCCGGTCGGTGACGACCGGCCGGGCGTCGATGACCTCGAACACCCGGATCACGCTGGCCCGGGCCTGCTGGCCGATGGTGACCAGGTATGGCCAGCGACCGCACCGGCCAGACCATCGCCACCAGGTAGGAGGAGAAGGCCAGGAACGTGCCCAGGCGTGATCTCGCCGTGCAGCGGCCAGCCAGCCGCCGAGCGCGAGCACCCCGACCTGGCCCAGCGCCGGGACGGCCTGCAGCGCCGGGTTGTAGCGGGCGATCAGCTGCACCGCGCGCACCCGGGAGGCGTACAGCCGGGTGCTGGCCCGCTCGATCCGCTCCGACCTCCTGCTCCTCCTGCCCGAAGCCCTTCACCACGCGCACCCCGGTCACGGCGCTCGTCGACCACCGCGGCCATCGTCGGCCGCCTGCTGCTGCGCGTCCCAGCTGGCCGGGAACAGGGTGCGCCGGGAGCGCCACCGCGATGAACCAGAGCGGCGGGCCCGACGGCCAGCGCGACCAGGGTCAGCAGCGGGGAGAGCAGCGCCATCACGATCATCGAGCCGACGAACAGCACCGACGTTGCCCATCAGCATCGGCACCATCGACAGCAGGGACTGGATCATCGTGAGGTCGGAGATCGACCGGCTGACGATCTGGCCGGTGTGCAGCTCGTCCTGGCGGGTGCCGTCCAGCCGGGACAGGGCGGAGAACAGCTGGGTGCGCAGGTCGTGCTGGACGTCCAGGGAGAGCTGCCCGCCGCGGTAGCGGCGCACGTACAGGCCGCCGAAGTTGGCCGCGGCCGCCACGAGCAGCGCGACCGCCAGCGGCCAGATCGCGGGCTGGGCGGCGGAGGTGAGGTTGTCGACGATGGCGCGCTGGATCAGCGGGATGGTGATCCCGACCAGGCTCACCACCAGCGTTCCGGCCAGCGCGAGCGTCAGGTTGCGTGGATAACGCCTAGCAGGCTCCGGCTCAGTCTCCGCAGCCAGCCGGAGCGCGCATCAGTGCTCGTCGTCTGTCCCTTCCCGCGCATGGTGCCCTCAAGAGTTGCAGCTCGCGCGGCGCCGGATCATTCCGGGGCCGGGTCAGCCCGCCTGCCCGGGCTCGATCAGGCCGTGCTCGTACCCGTACACCACGGCGTGGACCCGGTCGCGCAGCCCGAGCTTGTCCAGGACATGGGTGACGTGGGTCTTGACGGTGCTGTGGGACACCACGAGGTCGCGCGCGATCTCGTCGTTGGACCGCCCGCGGATCACCAGGTCGAGCACCTCCCGCTCGCGCGGGGTGAGCCGGGCCAGCTCGGCGAGGCTCGCGGGCCGGTGCGGTGCGCGAGCGGCGAACTCGGCCAGCAGCCTGCTGGTGACGGCGGGGACAGCAGCGCGCCGCCGTCGGCGGCCGCCCGCACGCCGAGCAGCAGTTCCTCCGGCGGCGCGTGCTTGAGCAGGAAGCCGCAGGCCCCCGCGCGCAGCGCCTCGTACACGTACTCGTCCAGGTCATAGGTGGTAAGAACGATCACCTTAACGATCGGTGCCGCCCGGCTCGCCGTTGCCCGGCTGCGACGATCTGCCGGGTGGCGGCCAGCCCGTCCAGCACCGGCATCCGGATGTCCATCAGCACCACGTCGGGGCGTGAGCTCGCGGGCGAGCCAGGTCGCCTCCCGCCCGTCGCCCGCCTGCCCGACCACCTCCAGGTCCGGCTGGCTGTCCAGCAGCGTGGCCAGGCCCGCCCGCACCAGGGCCTGGTCGTCGGCGACCAGCACCCGGACCGGGCCGCCGGTGGTCACGTCGGCTCCGGGACCGTGGTCTCGGGCAGGGGATCGCCGCGGTCACCGCGAACCCGCCGCCGGGGCAGGGCTGCGCGTCCAGGCGGCCCCCGTAGAGCTCGGCCCGCTCGCGCATCCCCGCACGCCCGCGCCCGCCGGAGGCGGGCCGGGCGCGGCTTACGGGCCCCTGGGCGGCAGGGCCGTTGGCCACCTCGATGTCCAGCGCGCCGGGCCGGTAGCGGAGCACGACCCGGGTCGGTGCCCCGGGGGCGTGCCGGGCGACGTTGGTGAGCGCCTCGTCGATGATGCGGTAACAGGACGTAGCTCGACGCCGGGGACAGGGCCCGCGGGCCGCCCTCGACGGTGAGATCCGCGGGCACGCCGGCGGCACGGGCGGCATCGAGCAGCGTCTCCAGTTCCGCCCAGCGTGGGGAGGGCCTGCGCGCCGGGTCGTCGGCCTGCTCGCGCCGCAGCGCGCCGAGCAGGTGGTTCAGCTCGGTGAGCGCCTCCCTGGCCAGCCGCTCCACGGTGGCCAGCACCTCGGCCTGGGCCTGGCCGCCCGCCGGGCCGTCGCCGGGCTGGCCGCCTGCCGGAGGCCTGTGCCGTCACCGGCGGGCGGCAGCCCGCTGCCTGCGGGGACCTGGGCGCTCCCCGCGGCGATCCGCGCCGCTCCGGCCTGCACGGCGATGGCGGACAGCTGGTGTGCGACCACGTCGTGCAGTTCCCGGGCGATGCGCGTGCGCTCGGCCTGGTGCGCCGCCTCGACCAGGGCGGCGGCCTCACGAGCGCCGGGCGTCGGCCGCGTCGCCGAGCACGAACGCCGGCGCCCAGCAGCGCCAGCGGCGCCCCCGCGAGCTAAGCCTTCGAGCACCCCGCCGTAGGGCTTCGTTCGCCGCGCCGTTGCTGGTGACGACGACGACCACCGCGGCGGCGAGGGAGAGCCAGCCGAGCCACCGGGCGTAGCGGCGGACCGGGCTGGCATAGGCGCCCAGCCCGTAGGCGCCGACCAGCACCGCGGCGAACGCGGAGGTCAGGTCCCGGTGCAGCGCGTACCGCACCGCCAGCACGCCCACCGCCAGGCCGAGCACCGGTACCGGCGCCACCCGCCGCCAGCAGAACGGGACCGACATGGCCAGCGTCAGCGCCAGCGAGCCGAGCACGTCCGGGGTCGAGCCCGCGTGACCGGGATACTCCCACCACCACGGCACGTCCGGCAGCCCCCACACCAGCAGGCCCGCCGCGATCAGCAGGTCCACCCGGCGTGGGGTGGCCAGATCTTTCCAGGGCCGCATAACCCGACTGTAGAGCGTCATCCGCTGATGTCCTGGCGGCGGAACAGCGCCGCCGCCGCCGCCCAGCAGGCCGCCAGCAGCCCGGCCAGGCCCAGCAGGCCCGGCAGCTGGCCGGGTAGTGGCGGTGGCGCTGATGAAGCGGGACCAGAAGTTGGTCGGCAGCGATGTGATCGACGCCTGGCCGACCGGGAAACCCATCCACGTCCTGCACCCAGGTCGCCGGGGTCCACCGGCCGGTACCTGGCAGCGACGCGGCGATCAGCATCGCGATGATGGCCCCCGCCGTGGCCGCGGTGGTCCCGATCGTGCCGCGGGTGGCGACGGCGGCGAGCAGGCCGATGGCGGCGAACGCCGCGAGCACCAGCAGGGCCCGCGCCACCTGCGAGTGAGCCAGGCTGAGCGCGTGGGCCGCGGACTCGTGCGCGGCTAAGCAGATGATCGACGCGGACGAGAACCGGCCCGGCGGCCGCCAGCGCCACCCAGCACACGGCGATCAGGCCCACCCCGGCCAGCCACAGGCTGACCAGCTTCGCGGCGAGCACCCGCCATCGTCGGCCCTGCTGGGTGAGCAGGTTCTTCATGGTCCGGCCCGACCACTCACCGCCGATGTGGGCGCTTAGCCAGCAGCGCCAGCGGCCAGCGCCCCGGGCAGCGACGCCATCAGCCCGGCCGCCTCAGCGCCCGCCGCCAGCGGGTTCAGCTGCGCGGCAACGTGGGCGGGCTGAGCGCTGGCCTGGGCCACCCTGGCCCGCTCCACGGCCTTGGCCCGCGTGCACTGCGGCCCGGCCGGGATCCCGAGCTCGGCACACGAGGGGAGGTGGCCGACCGGGGTGCTGCCTTCCAGTGCCGCATTGTGCGCGCCACCGACGGCCAGCAGCACACAGAACACCGCTGCCGCGCCAGCCACGCCCCAGGTCAGTGGGTCGGCCGAGCTTGCTCAGCTCAGCGCTGATCAGCCGCATGTTCGCCTCCAACCGGCTCGGTCAGCTCCAGGAAGGTCTGCTCAAGCCCGGGGCGTTTCAGCACGATCTGCTGCGCCCAGATCCCGGCCTGCCCGAGCACCTCGTTGACCGCCCGGCCCGTCGGCCGCCTCGACCATCACCCCGTCTAGGCCCGTCCGCCCGGGCGGCCCACCGGCGTGAGCAGGGCCAGCGCGGACGTCCCGGTCGGCCGGATCGACCTCCACCCGCAGCCTGGGTCCGCGCCGTCGCCAGCGCGGCGGCCGGTCCCTGATCGACCAGCCGACCGGCGCTGAAGCACGGCGACCTGATCGCACACCTGCTCGACCTCGGCCAGCAGGTGGCTGGACAGGAACACCGTGGTCCCGTCGTCGGCGAGGGAGCGGAGCAGGGTGCGGAACTCCTTGATGCCCGCTGGGTCCATGCCGTTCGCTGGCTCGTCGAGCAGCAGCAGCGCCGGGCGGCGCATCAACAGCCGCTGCTATCCCAGCCGCTGCCGCATCCCCTGCGAATACCCCTTGACCTTGCGGTCGGCGACCCCGGTCAGGCTCAGCCCGCTCCAGCGCGCACCGAGATCTCCCGCCGGCTAGCAGCCGCCGTGCCGGACAGCGCCAGCAGACCCAGGTTGCGGCGGCCGGTCAGCCACGGGTAGAACGCGGGTTCCTCGATCATCGCCCCGACACCGGGCGAGCCCAGCGGTGTCGAGGACCCTCTTCCCGTTCAGCCAGGCGCTTCCCGGAGGTCGGCGGTGACAAGCCCGAGCAGGATCCGCAGCGTGGTGGTCTTGCCTGCCCCGTTCGGACCGAGGAAGCCGAACACCTGGCTCACCTCGACGGTGAGATCCAGCCCGGCAAGCGCGGTGGTTCCGCGGTACCGCTTGGTCAGCCCCTGGCACTCGATGACCGCCGTCATGCTCGCCTCCGCTGTGCGCCCGGATGTCAACGCTAGGTGGGAGGCCTGCCGGTGTCGTCGGCAGCACCGGGACGAGGTCTGACTCGTCTTTCTGACGGCAGGGCGGCCGCGCGCACGGCTCAGGCCGCACACGGTGGTCGCCGAGTGATTCCGGCGCAGCTATCGGTGACTGTCCTTCCAGCTTCTGAACCGCCGGGGTGCACGCGGACGCAGGCTGGTTGTTGGTGAGCTTGCACAGGGCCGCGGTCATCATGTTGGCCGCGCCGACGGCACCCTGGCTGACCGGGGTGGCCGGATCGGACAGCGCGGACGCGACCTCACCCCAGGTCTTGCCCGCCAGCACCTGCGGGCTGTAGCTCGCCCCGCTGATCAGGTACTTGTTGCCGATAGTCGATGAACGGGATCGCGCCCGCGCTCGCCTGGGAGACGTAGGGCGGCGCGTCGTACTTGCCCAGCAGCGCCTGCTGCGCGGCCGTCGGCTTCTGCAGGACGTGTGCTCCTGTTCTCTGCGGTGGTCTCGACCGGCGTGAACACCAGATACCTGCTCGAGTAGCTCGACTTGTAGAAGGTCAGGGTCGGGGTCTTCGGGAAGAGCTCAGGCGCTCCGGCCGAATGGATGCCGTGCAAGCCGGGAAGGTGCCGAACCCTGCTCAGTGCCACGGCCATCGCCCACCGCTCGGCGCGCGCAGTACGGGCAGTACTCGGCACCCGATGTACAGCACCTCGGGTTTGCCGCCCGAGGTAAGCGGCGAGCCGTTGAGCGGGATGATGCTCCTGGGAACCGTGCTGCCCTTGCCGACCGTCGCCAGGGTGCTGGCTAGGCACGTTGGTGATGTCCTTGACCACGCCAGTATGGCAGGGGTGTGCGGGTCGGACCGCTTACTTTCGTCGCCTATGGCGAGCCCAGCGACTTGACGACGATGAAGGCCACCACGATGGCGATCACCGCGAGCACGCTGCCGCCGGTGATGAGGAGGCGCCTGCGCGCCTCGGCCCGCCGCTCGGCCACCCGCTGGGCGGCGATCCTCTCCCGTGCGCTGCGCTGCCTGATCCTTGTCGCCTTGCCCATCGCCAGTCCTCAAAGATGATCTTACGGAGCCTGCGTGGACGCGCGGCGGTCAGCGGCGCGGTGACGCCTCGAGGTGTCCCGTAGCCTGCCGCGGCGCCGAACACGATCAGCGCCGAACAGCAAGAACGTGATCACGTGGACGCTGGTGCACCACAGGCAGATGGCGTTCAGCGTGATCAGTTCGGTGTAGATGAGGTAGAGCACGAAGACCATGCCGACCACCGCCGAGCCGAGGCGGGTCCAGCGGATCGTGCGCCAGCTCGACCGCCACGCCCACGGCGAGGTGGCGGCGGCCATGAAGACATAGAAGGCGAGCCCGAGCACGGCGACCGGGAAGATGCCGAACACGATCGACTCCGGACTGGTGGTTACCCCGGCGCAGTTGATGAACCCCTTGTCGGAGCAGGCAAGAATCGTCGGCGATCGTGAAGTGGGCGACGGTGAGGTAGATCGAGACGCCCAGGCCCGCCAGCGCGAGCAGCCACGTGGTGAGCCGGAGCCAGACGGGCGCGCGCACGCGGGCCGTGGCGGGCGTCGGCTCGTCGCTACGGCTTACCCGCCGGGCGGGACGCCTGGCGCGCTTGCGGCTGCCCGTTGCCCGCGCTGCGCGTTGCCCCGGCGCTACGCGTCGGCCGCGGCTGGCGGCGGATCGGGCCGCCCGCCCCGGTGCCCTTGTCCCGTGACTTGCCGCCGCCCGGTCGTGTCCGCCGCCGTGCGCGGCTGCTTGGGCGCGGCCATCACAGCCCTGCCGCCACCGCTTGATCGATCGACGGAGCGTGCACACGGCGGCCGGACTGGTTGTTGGTCGACCTTGCAGGTGGCGCGCCGTGATGTAGTTGGCCGCGCCGAGCACGCCCTGGGCGATCGGCGAGGACGGGTCATGCGAGCGTCGGCCGCGATCTGGCTCCAGGTCTTTCCCTGCAAGCACCTGGGGGCTGAAGATCGACGCCTTGATCATGTACCTGTTCGCCGAAGCTCGATGAACGGGTACGAGCTGGCTCGGGGTCAGCTACTTCGTGCCCAGAGCTGCCATCTGCTGCGCCGGTGGGGTCTGCAGCGGCGAGTTGATCACCCCCTGGGCCTCCACCGGGACGAACACCAGGTGCTCGCTGGTGTAGGTGGACTTGTAGAACGTCAGGGTCGCGGTGTTCGGGTAAGCCTCGGGCGCCGGGGCCGAATGGATGCCGCGCAACAGGTCGACGAGCGTCGCCGAAACGGCTCGAGGGCCACCGCCATCGACCAGCGCATGGCGGCGCAGTACGGGCAGAACTCCGCCCCGATGTAGAGCATCTCGCGGCTTGCCATTGCTGATCAGCGGAGCCGCCGGTGATCGTGGTGACCGGCGTCTGGGCGGCCTGAGGCACCGAGCCCTGCCCACGGTCGTCAGGGTGCTGGCGGGCACGCCGGTGACGTTCCTGGTCACGCTGGCGAGCAGGGCATGCCGGTGGCGCCGGTCGCGCTTCACCGTCGTGGTCGGCGAGCTCAGCGACTTGACCACGATGAAGGCCACCACGATGACGACCACCGCGAGCACGCTGCCACCGGTGACGAACAGGCGCCTGCGCATGCTCGGTCCGGCGCTCAGCCTCGCCGCTGTGCGGCGATCTTCTCCCGCGCGTTCTGCTGCCTGATCCTCGTCGCCTTGCTCATCGCCAGTCCTCAAGAATGGTCTTCTCGGAGTCGCCCGCCGCTGTCCATCGTAGGGCTGCGCGGGACCGACTCGGCATCGGGCCGGAGTCATGGCCCGGCCACCACATCGAGGCGGCCCGGGCACCTGCAGGTGCGCACCGGCGGTCGCGGGCGGCCGGGCTGACGGCCGCGGCGGCTGAGCGAGCCCGCCGCGCCGCCGCGATTACGCGGCGCCTGATCGTGGCCGGGGTGTTGACCTTGTCCGCGGCGACCTTGAGGATGACCCGGCCCTGCGGGCCGATCGGGTTGCGGTAGTCGCTAGCCGTACGTACTTGCGGGAGAGCTCGTCGATGTGCTTCGCGCGCCTGCTCCCCGGTGATCGGTGCTCGACGACACGGCCGCGTACCTCGGCCCAGTCCCACGGGTCGTCGCCGGAGTGGATGAGCACGGTGATCCCGGGGTCCCTGCGGATGTTCCTGGCCCGCTGCCGCTGCGGCTCGGTGTTCACCAGGACGTGCTCACCATCGGTGTCCACCCAGGTCAGCAGCGCCTGCGGCTGGCCGTCCGGCATCAGGCGTCACCACGGTGGCCAGGTTCTTTCCCTTGGCCAGCCTGACGACGTCCGCATCAAGTGGCATAAAGGGCCCGAGCCTTCCTTCCGGCCCCCGTTGGAATCGCCATTCAGGCCCGGTGGCCCCTCCGCCGATTCAGTGACCGAATACGGGAATCATCACCGCCCGGGCGAGGGTGTGGAAGCCCAGGTTGAAGCCTACCACCGCGGGGAGATGTCGGAGTCCACACCGAGAGAGTCCACGTCGAGCGCGTGCACGGCGAACACGTACCGGTGCGGCGGGTCCCCGGCATGCGGCGCGGCGCCGCCGAAGTCCTTGGAACCGTAGTCGTTGCGCACGCAGAAGGCGCCCGGCGGCAGCCCGGGCTGGTCCCCGCTCACCGCGCCGGTGGCCAGCTCGGTCACGGTCGCCGGGACGTCAAGCAGCACCATGTGCCAGAAACCGCAGCCGGTCGGCGCGTCGGGGTCGTAGCAGGTCACGCGCGAAGCCCCTGGTCTCAGCCGGGAAGCCGTGCCAGCGCAGCTCGGGCGAGATGTTCCGGCCGGTCATACCGAACCCGTTGTAGACCTGCGCGTCGGTCATCGGCTGGCCGTCCGCGACATCGTCGCTCTCCACCGTGAACGACGGGACCGCGGGCAGGTAGTCGTAGGGCAACGGCGCACGTTCGGTCATGGTGATCTCCCATAAGTCGTGCGGCAGCCAGCTCGCCCCCTACGCTATCGAGCAGCGCCGTGGCGACGGCCTAAGCAATCCGCCAAGAGACATTCCGGCAAAACGGAATGGCTGGCGGCTGCTCACCAATCAGCGCTGAATGGAGGTGGGGGCGGTGGCACGCGGATCACTGACCTGGATCCGCCGCCTGTCCTTCGCCGCCGTGCTGATCGTCGTCGCGGTCGCGCCCGGCCCGGCCGCCGGGTCGCGGTCGGCGGCGTGCACCGGGCCGGGCGAGCCTAGCGCGGGTCCGGCTGCGGCAGCGTACGGGCACGGTGCGCTGGGCCCGGCTGCTGCCGGGGCCATGGGTCGCGCAGGCTGGCCTGCTGGGCACCACGCCGGCCCAGGGGCAGGCCTACGCCGCACTCGGTGACCAGGTCGCCGCCCTCGGCTCCGGGCTGGCCGTCTCCGCCTATGCGGCGGGCGGCGGCCAGCCGCTGTGGACCGCCGATCTCGCTGGCTTCCCGGCCGGGTCGGCGATCGTCTCGGTCCGGGTCTGGCCGGGCGTGGTCACGGCCGGGGTCGGGCTGTACGGCGGGAGCGGCCCACCGCGGAACGGCACGCCCGGCCAGGAAGAGGTGGTGCTGGCGGCGGCGACCGGCTAAGCGGATCAGGGCCTACCCGGCGGCGCCGTTCGGCGGCGCGGTGGCCGCGGACGCCGCCGCCACCGTGATCGTCGGCGCGCACGCGGTGACCCGCTACGCCAACCGCACCGGCGCGCTGTCGCTGTGGAGCCTACCGACCGGCTCAGGCGGCGCAGGCCTGGCAGGAGGACGGCAACTGCCTGTACGTCACGGTCGCCGCCGGGGCTACCTGGGCGCGGCGCCGGTGACGGCGCTGCGGCGGATCAACCTCCGCACCGGTGCCGAGCGGCTGATCCAGGCCACGGCGCCATGCCTTCGCCGGGCACGCTCAGCCTCGCCTTCGACGGGGTGGTCCTGTTCGCGAGCGCCGGCGGTGTCACTGCCTACCGCGCGGCCACCGGCGCCCGCCTGTGGCACCGGCGGGCCGGGCTCGCCGGAAAGCGTTGACGTGCGGCAACGGCGGCTGTACCTGCTGGTCGGCAACGCCCTGGTCGGGGTCGACCCAGCGACGGGGCCCGGCTGGCCAAGGTCTCCGGCGCCAACAGCCGAATCCGCCGGGCTGTACGGGGTGCAGGCGGGCGCGGTGCTCGGGCTCGACCGCGGCGCGCTCGGCAAGGCCTGGGGCTACGACGTCGCCACCCAGCGGGTGCTGTGGACCAGCGCGCCCGCTGCCATGGCCGCACTACTTCGTCGACCCATCCGGGATCGGCGGGAGCACGTCGCCAAGCGGGGACGGGTCTGCTGCTGGCCGTCTGCGCGGAGCTCGGCCCGTCACCTGCGGCGGGCGTGGCGCAGTCGGTGTCTGAGTCGGATGACCGCTGCCAATCGCTGATGCGCCAGTTAGCGTGGCTGCAGGCCGGGGACGCCCTGCACTTCGCCTTCGGCCTTATACGTTCCGCCATCCCCGGCCCAGCCCGCGCTCCCCAGGCTGTCCGTTCCGGGCGCCGCACTGCCCCTATCTGCAACCAGCGGCATGTTCTGGGGCCGGTGGCGGTTGTCCTCCTTAGGAGGAGCGGGAAGCGGTGCGAGTCGGAACTCCAGCATCGAGGGAGAGACGGACTATGAGGCGGCGGCAGGCGCTGTGGTGGCGCAGGCTGATGCGCCAACGGGTCATCGTGGTGGGCGGCGGGGTTCGCCGGGCTGGCGGCGGTGGCTGAGCCTGGCGCGGGCGGGGATGCAGGTGATGCTGGTTGACCACAATGGGTACAGCACGTTCCAGCCGCTGCTGTACCAGGTGGCGACGGCGGGGCTGAATCCGGGCGACGTCGTTTACTCGGCGCGGGCCTTTACCCGCAGGCACGGGTGCGCGGTTCCGGCTGGGGAGCTGACCGGGATCGATGCCGTGCAGCCAGGCGGATCACGCTGGCCGACGGCGGGCAGTACTCGAGTACGACTACCTCGGTGCTGGCGACGGGGGTGTCGGCGGCGTACTACGGCGTGACTGGGGCGGCCGAGAACAGCCTGGGGCTGTATACGCGGCGGGACGCGGTGGCGCTGCGGGATCACATCATGGCCCGGCTGGAGCGGCTGGACATCGCCGGGCCGCGGGCAAGGACGTGAACTTCACGATCGTGGGCGGCGGCGCGACCGGCGTGGAGCTGGCCGGGGCGCTCGCGGAACTGCGCGAGACCGCGCTCGACGCGGCGTTTCCCGAGGTCGACCTGGCGAACGTGCACATCACGCTGGTCGAGCATGGCGCCCGTCCTGCTCGCGCCGTTCGACCCGGCCCTGCAGGAATACGCGCGCCGGGAACTGGTCAGGCGCGGCGTGGAGGTCCGCCTGTCCACCGAGATCCGGGAGGTCACCCGGGACTGCGTGCTGCTGGCCAACGGCGAGGACCTGCCCAGCGACGTCACCATCTGGGCGGCGGTGTCGCCGCCCCGGCCGCGGCCGAGCCGGTGGGGGCTGCCCCAGGGGCGCGGCGGCCGCATCCCGACCGGGCCCGACCTGCGGGTCCACGGCCAGGACCGGGTGTTCGCGGCGGGTGACATCGCCCTCGTGCGACGGGCTCCCGCTGCCCCAGCTCGCGCAGCCTGCCATCCAGTCCGGGCGGCACGCCGCGCGGCAGGTGGAGCGGCTGGTGAAAGGGCACCCGACGGTCCCGCTCGTCTACCACGACAAGGGGATCATGGCGACGGTCGGGCGGCGCAGCGCGGTCGTCCAGCTGCCGCACGGCGTGCGGGCACGCGGGACGCTGGCCTGGCTGGCCTGGCTCGGCCTGCACCTGGTCACGCTGCTCGGCGGCCGCAACCGGCTGGTCCGCGCTGATCAACCTGTCCTGGCGCTATGTGAGCTGGGGCCACGGCGGGGGCGTCATCGTCGGCGATGACCCGCCAGCGGGCCCCGATCCGGCGTGGCTCCGGGAGGTAAGCCCGGCGGCGGCGGCCTGACCCGGTCACGCGCGTACAGCCGAGCCCGGCGACTGCTTACTATGAACCGTGCCCACTGAAGATACCGGCGCCCGCCGGAACGGGTGGACGCTAGGCATGCTCGTGCTGCGCCGACTCCGCGCGACCGACGCAGGCGCAGATCGCGGCTGCCGTCAGCGCCAGCCATGGAACACCTGCGTCCCTGGATGCCGTGGGCGACCCCGGAGGCAGCGCCGATCCGAAGACCCAGCGGGTCCGGGTGGCCGAAGCCGACGAGATGTGGGCGGCGGGCACCGACTACATCTACTCGGTGTTCGCCGCCGAGGAAAGCGTGCTGGTCGGGGCGATCGGGCTGCACCGGCGGGTGGGTGACGGTGGCATCGAGATCGGCTACTGGATCGCCGAGACCAGACCCGCCGTGGCTTCGGGACGGCCGCGGCCGAGGCGCTGACCTCGGTCGCGCCTCGGGCTCCCGGGGTGGAGGCGGGTCGAGATCCATTGCGACGAGGCCAACACCGCCAGCGCCGCCATTCCCCGCAAGCTCGGCTACCGGCTGGACCGGGTGATCGCCCACGAGCCGGAGGCACCAGGGGGAAAGCGGCCGCCGCATGATCTGGGTGCGGGGATGCGTCAGACGCCGGGGTACCGGCCGGGGTGAGCGTCAGCGGGCCGGGCGCGGATGAGCTGCCGACGGCTGGCACGCGCGCTACGAAGCCTAGCGCGTCAGCAGGCCATGGCCGGGAAGCCGGATCATGCCCAGACGGCACATCCCGGGTGGTCTTGAGAATCAGCTCCCGCGCGGCCGGGGCTTCGCCGACACGCTGGGCCGGTGCGCTGCCGTGTGAGCCCGGCGGCGATCATGATCCCGCACACCATGGCGCTCACCGCGGCGGGAATCAGCAGCAGCGCCCGGACCCGGGCGGCGGGCCTGCGGGCGATCCGCCGGCGATCCGGCCACGGACCGCGGCCAGCGCGTCGCGCGGATCGGCCGGACCGGCACCTCCTCGAACCAGGGCATCGCCTCGCCCCTGGTCAGCCGGGTGAAGATCGCGAACAGGGAGCGCAAACGGGGATCGGAACCGGTGAGCCCGCCCTCGATCTCTTCTAGCTTCCGCTGCTGACGGGCGGGCAGGCTCATCGTCGACCTCACAATCACGCTGGGGGTTCTTCCGTATCTGTGCGGCCAGGCTACCGCCCGTGCACGGCCCGCATATCGTCGGCCGCCGCATTGCCCGGGTCACTTCCGCCGGCCGAGGCTAGTCCGCGTGAGCTAGTCACCGCCTGGCGGCGTTGACAAGCGTCACCCGCTGAGCAGCATCCACGGCAGGGCCCGGCCGTCGTGACCGGGCCGTCCGACCGCAGCACCGTGCCGGGCAGGATGCTGGCGGTGCCGGAGGCGATCACCCGGCCGTCGCTGCCGCTGACCAGCACGGTAACCGGTCCGCCCGGCCGAGCAGGGACAGCCCGGGCAGCAGCATCCGCTCCACCTCGCTAAGCCAGGATGTCCGCGCCCGCCACGCCGACGAACCGGCCATCGTCCGTCACCGGGACCGACACCGTGAACGTGTGCTTGTGCGTGCAGATGTAGTCCACGTACGGCCCGGCTATGCAGTGGCTGCCCGGTCCGGGCGGGCTCGCGGTACCACTCGGTGGTGGTGTAGTCGTAGAACTCGGCCGACGCGGGGTCGAGGTCGACCTCCAGCTGCCCGGTGCCCTCCGGTCCGCCCACCACCAGTCGATGCAGCGCGGCGCGTCCGCCAGCGCGTCCGGCGCCAGCACCACTCCCGGCGCCGCTGCCGCGAACCCGCGGTGGCGCGCCAGCACCTGCGCCACCAGCGGGCGGAGCGCGGCCAGGTCGGCGCGGCGCAGCGGACGCCGGTACTGCCCTGGCCGCCGCCGCCACGGCGGTCATCGCCTCGGCCACCTCCGTCACGGACGCCAGCACCCGCTCGATCAGCGGCGGTGATGTCGGCGAGCAGGTGCTCGCCCCGTGCCGGCCGTGTCACCGGCGGCACTGCGGCTCATCGGCGGCGGTGGCGGCGTCATGCGGCTGTCACGGCAGGTCATCCGGGCAGGCTGAGCCGCAGGTCCAGCAGCCGGGCTGTCTCCGCCGCCACGTGCCGCTCGGCGATCTCCCGCGCCCGCTCGGGCGCATGCGGCCTCGATCGCGTCGATCAGCAGGTCGTGGTCGCGGGCCGCCGGCGCCACGTCCGCGCCCTCCATCGGCAGCCAGACCAGGTCACCGATCTCGGACCACAGGTCCATCTCCTCGCGGGTGAGCCGGGGCGACTGGGCGGTCGCGGCGATCTCGATGTGCAGCCGCGCGTCGGCCCGCTGAGCGGTCGGTCAGGGCGGTCGCCCCGCGGAGCCGTTCGGCATGCTCCCTGAGTGTGGTGACGTCGGCGGCGAGCGCGCGCTCGGCGGCCAGCCCTGGCGGCGGTGCTGGCGATCGCCGCCCGGTGGTCGCCGATATCGCGCAGCTCGTGCAGGGACAGGAGCCGGAGCGGGCGCTCCAGCTGGCCGGGGTCGTCGGGGGCCCGGACGAACGAGCCCGCCGCCGCGCCCGCGCCGGGTCTCCGACCAGGCCCATCGTCCGGGCGTGGCGAGCGCCTCGCGGAGCGGTCACGGTCGAGACGCCAGAGCTGCCCGGCCAGCTGGCTTTCGGCGGGAGGCGTTCCCCGTCGAGCAGCAGGCCCAGCCGGATCGCCTTGGCCAGCCGCCGGGTCACAGTATCGGCACGACCGCCGGTGTCGAGCGGCGTGAACAAGGTGCGTGCGCGCTACGGTCGTAAGCGCAGGTGGTGCCACGAATGCTCCCTCCCGCGGACCCGGGTGCGCGCGCTTTGCGATGCACTTGACACAAACATCTGATCCTGTAGGTTATCGGAATCGTCGATCCCCGGGCCGCGCGTTCGCGCACGGGGTCGTTCATGCTGCATGACGAAGGGCACGGGTGGGCGAGACGGCGATGGGCAGGCAGGAAGCAGCGTCAGCCAGCCAGGGCGCTGCGTCAGCCGGCGCCGGGGTAGCAGCGCGAGCACGGGGACAGCTGGCGCGGGGACAGCCGGCGCGAGCGGTCTAAGCGGCGTGCCCGCGGTCCGGCTGACCGGTGTGCGCCGCATGTACGGGCAGCTCGCGGCGGTCGCCGGGGTCGACCTGGAGGTCGCCGAGGGCGAGTTCTTCACCATGCTCGGCCCGTCCGGCTCGGGCAAGACCACGCTGCTGCGGCTGATCGCCGGGTTCGAGCGCCCCGACGCGGGCACGGTCGAGCTGGCCGGGTGGACGTGACGCGCGAGCCGCCGTACGCCCGCAACGTGAACACCGTCTTCCAGGACTACGCGCTGTTCCCGCACATGAACGTGCTCGAGAACGTCGAGTACGGGCTGCGGGTCGCGCAGGTGGCCAAGGCGGAGCGGCGGCGCCGGGCGGAGGCGGCGCTCGACGATGGTGCGGCTGGCCGGGCTCGGCGGCCGCAAGCCGGTCCAGCTCTCCGGCGGGCAGCGGCAGCGGGTCGCGCTCGCCCGCGCCATCGTCAACGAGCCGGAGGTGCTCCTGCTCGACGAGCCGCTCGGCGCGCTGGACCTGAAGCTGCGCCAGGAGATGCAGATCGAGCTCAAGCGGATCCAGCGCGAGGTCGGGATCACGCTTCATCTACGTCACCCACGACCAGGAGGAGGCGCTCACCATGAGCGACCGCCTGGCCGTGTTCAACCAGGGCAGCATCGAGCAGCTCGGCACGCCGGTCGAGGTCTACGAGCAGCCCGCCAGCGATTTCGTGGCGGGCTTCATCGGCGTGTCCAACCTGCTGGAACGCGGCGGGCGCCATTTCACGATCCGCCCGGAGAAGATCCACCTGCTGGCCGACGGCGAGAAAGCGCCGGAGGGCAGCCACGTCGAGCGCGGCCGGATCGAGGACGTCGTCTACCTCGGCATGCTCACCCGCTACCAGGTCGCGCTGGAGGCGGGCGGGACGCTCACCGCGGTGCGCCAGAACCTGGAGACCGCGGCCGCCGAAGCGCTCGAAGCCCGGGGACGGACCGTGAACGTCGCCTGGCGCGAGAACCAAACCTACGACATACATAACGAGAGCCGGGCGGCCCTGCGGCTCGCAGCGAAGGGGATAGCCAATGAAGGTATGGGCACGGGGGGCGCGCTGCTCGCGGCCGCCTCCGCCGCGGTGCTCGTCGCGGCCTGCGGCTCGTCCGGCGGCGGCAGCACCGCCAGCAGGCAGCGGCAGCGGCAGCGGCACCAGCGGGCTTACGGCACCGCAGGCGAACACCGCGGTGCCGACATCGGTGGGCAAGGGCGAGGGCCAGCTGAACCTCATCGCGTGGGAGGGCTACGCCCAGCCCCAGTGGGTCAAGCCGTTCGAGCAGGCGACCGGCTGCCAGGTGAGCGCCAAGTACGCGGGCTCGTCGAGCGAGATGGTGTCGCTGATGGCCAACGGCGGCGGCGGCCAGTACGACATGGTCTCGGCGTCGGGCGACGCCGACCTGCGGCTCATCTACGGCGGCGACGTCAAGCCGGTCAACATCAACCTGGTCCCGCAGTGGAAGAACTTCCACCCGTTCCTGCAGAACCCGCCGTTCAACACCATCGGCGGCAAGCACTACGGCGTGTCCCTGCAGTTCGGCCCGAACGTGCTCCTGTACTCCAAGAAGGCGTTCCCGTCCGCGCCCACCTCGTGGTCGGTGCTGTACAACAAGAAGTACGCGGGCGAGGTCACGGTGCCGAACAACCCGATCCAGATCGCGGACGCGGCGCTCTACCTGTCGAAGACCCAGCCGAGCCTGGGCATCACCGACCCCTACGAGCTGACCCAGCCCCAGTTCAACGCGACCGTCAACCTGCTCAAGCAGCAGAAGCCGCTGATCAAGAAGTACTGGGACCTGGCCTCGCAGGAGATCTCCGCTGTTCCAGAGCGGCACCACGGTGGTCGGCGCGGCCTGGCCGTACCAGACCAACACGCTGGTGGCGGCGGGCGCGAAGGTCGCCGACACCATCCCGGCCCAGGGCGCGACCGGCTGGGCCGACACCTGGATGCTGGCCACCAAAGCGCCGCACCCCAACTGCGCCTACAAGTGGATGCAGTGGGCGACGACCCCCAAGGTCCAGGCGCAGCAGGCGGTCTTCTTCGGCGAGACCCCGGCCAACAAGCTGGCCTGCCCGATCATGGACCAGCTCCAGAAGGGCTCGTGCGCCGCCTACCACGCGAACGCGCCGGAGGCCTACTTCCAGACCATCAAGTTCTGGAAGACCCGCTGGCGCAGTGCGGCAACGGCAAGAACGACTGCGTGCCGTTCCAGCAGTGGGTCACCGCCTGGACCCAGATCACCGGGTAGTGACCGTGCCTGTGGATCACTGAACCGATGACAGCGACCGCGGTCCGCGAGGACCGGGCAGTGAGTGGGGGGCCCGCGTCTCGGCGGCGCTCTGGCGCCGCGCGTGGCTGCGGGCCACCCTCACCCTGTCCCCGCCGCTGGCCTGGTTCCTGCTGATCTACCTGGCGTCGCTGGTGGTGATGCTGGTCACGGCGTTCTGGACGGTCAACCCGTTCACCAACTCCCTCGAGTGCACAGCTGGACGCTCGCCAACTTCCAGCAGATCTTCACCCCCACCTACCTGACGATCATCGCCCGGACGGTGATCATGGCGGCGGTCGTCACGGTCACCGATGCCGTGCTCGCGCTGCCGTTCGCCTACTACATGGCGCGGGTGGCGACGCCGCGCGGGCGGCAGGCGCTGTTCATCGCCGTGCTGCTGCCGCTGTGGGCGAGCTACCTGGCCCGGGTCTACGCCTGGATCGTCATCCTGCAAAGGGCGGCACGCTGAGCTGGACGCTGTCCAAGCTGGGCCTGGGGACGGTCAACATCGGCTACACCAACATCGCGATGTGGATGGTCTTCTCCTACATCTGGCTGCCGTTCATGATCGTGCCCATCTACGGCGCGCTGGAGCGGATACCGGACTCGCTGCTGGAGGCGTCCGGCGACCTCGGCGCGCGCAACTGGCGCACCGCTGCGCAGCGTGGTCCTGCCGCTGGCGCTGCCGGGCGTGGTGGCCGGGTCGATCTTCACCTTCTCGCTCACCCTGGGCGACTTCATCACGCCGATCCTGGTCGGCGGGGCGAACTCGAGCTTCATCGGCAACGTCATCTACTCCAACATCGGCACGGTAAGCAACCTGCCGTTCGCGGCCGCGCTGGCCGTGGTCCCGATCGTGATCATGATCTTCTACCTGTCTCGGCGCGCGGCGCTCGGCGCGTTCGAGGCGATGTGATGGAGGGTCGGCTGGCCCGGATCGGGCTGCGGATCTGGGTGGCGGGCGTGCTGCTCGTTCCTGTTCGTGCCGATCGCCACTCATCTGCCTGTACGCCTTCAACTCATCGAACGTCCAGAGCTGGCCCATCCACGGGCTGAGCACCAAATGGTTCACGGTCGCCTGGCACGATCCGCAGGTGCGGGCCGCGTTCGTGCTGTCGCTCAAGGCCGGGCTGTTCGCCACCGCGGTGGCGCTGCTGCTCGGCTCGGCCGCCGGCGTTCGGCGTGCACCGGTTCCGGTTCTTCGGCCGGGAGGCCGTGTCGCTGCTGCTGGTGCTGCCGCTCGCGCTGCCCGGCATCATCACCGGGATCGCGCTGAACTCGGCGTTCCACTTCGCCGGGATCGGGCTCTCGCTGTACACGATCATCATCGGGCACGCGACGTTCTGCATCGTGGTGGTCTACAACAACATGCTCGCCCGGCTCCGGCGGGTCTCCGGGTCGGTGTACGAGGCCGCCGCCGACCTGGGCGCGAGCGGGCTGCTGGCGTTCCGCACCGTGACGCTGCCGGTGATGTCCACCGCGGTGATCTCCGGCGCGCTGCTCGCCTTCGCCGCTCTCGTTCGACGAGGTGATCGTGACCACCTTCACCGCGGGCGCGCAGAACACGCTGCCGCTGTGGATCTTCGGCGCGATCCGGCTCGGGCCAGCAGCTTCCCGAGGTCAACGTCGTGGTCACCTTCGTGCTGCTGCTGACCGTGATACCGGTGGCGATCGCGGTCCGGCTGACCGGCGGCGGCGGGATGACCCGGCGCCTCGGCCGGGACCGCCAGGAGCGCGGCGGCCACCGGGGCGGCCGGGGCCGGAGCGGGCGATGCCCAGGTCGGGCGTCGACGTCGCGCTGGGCGCCAACGAACCCTGAGTAAGCCCGTAAGCCGCTGCGCCCGCCGCGGGAATGCTCGCAGAAAGCGTAAGCGTGCCTGCGCCGCGAGTGGCTGGGCCACGTCCGCCAGGTCGCGCTGCGACTCCTGCTCGTCGTCGAGGTACTCATCGGCCCACAGCAGGCGCAGGGCCATCCGCACCCTGGCCGCGTCATGCTCCTCGCTGGCCAGGTCGAAGGCGCGGACCAGATGGCCCCGCAGCTCCGCATGGTCGTGCTCGGCCGGCTGGCAGCTGCTCACGCTCGCCGTCCAGCATCGCGCCGAAGCCGTCGTACCAGGCATCCGCGCGGTGGGCGGCACGCTGCACTTCTGCCTGGGCCACCGCCACGGCCGCGCTCGCGGGGAAGATGTCTTGCGCCGCCGGTTGTTCTCCCATCTGGAGCGGAGTGAACCGGCAGGGTAGCCAGCGCGTGCGCGGCGAGCCCGAGCCGGGACGCCCCGGTGAGCAGGTGAGTCGCCGTGCTCAGCGGGATCACCTTGGCTCCTCGTTCGGCCCAGGAACTGCCGGTACGCCTCCTCCAGCCGGTGATAGCTGGCCATCGACTCGGCTGTCCGCCTGCTGCATCGGCACGTCCAGGCCGGGGAGGCCAGCCGGTCCACGGCCGTCACCGGGGCACGGGAACCGGTCCGGTAGGCGTCGCACAGCGCCTGGCCGAAGGCGGCCGTCGCGCCCCGGGGCCAGAACAGCAGTCCCACCACGACGCTGACCGCGCAGCCGAGTACCACGTCCTCCACCCGCACCAGCCCGACCTTCCAGCCGCGTGGGCACCAGGATGTTGAACAGGATGATCACAAAGACGGTGAAACCCGCCTGCCCGGCCGTGAACGACAACACCGGGCGCGGCGGCGCCGACGGCCAGGACGGCCAGCGGCAGCAGGAACCAGAGCGCGCCGGTGTGGCCGCCGATGCCAAGCATGATCGCCGTCCCGATCGCGAAGCCTGCCACCGTCCGGCCACCGCCCGCAGCGCGGTGGCGCCCGTGCCCAGGGCGTTGGACCGCAGCACCGACAGGGTGCCGAGCGCGACCCAGAACGCGTGCGAGACGTCGGTCATCCTGGCCACCGCCACCGCCAGCGCCAGGGCGGCCGCTCCCCGCAGCGAGTTGCGCAGCCATACCGAGCGCACGGTCAGGTGGATCGACGCCCGCTGCCTTAGCGCCCGGGCGGCTGGCGGTGAATCCCGGTGGCCGGACACCGACGGTGGCCTCCTGCGGCGCGGGGAAGCAGTACCGCTTCCAGCGCGAGCGCGCCTATCTCCTCGGTGGCCAGGCCGAGCCTGCGCGGTCCGGAAGGTGGGGTCGACGAACGCCAGCGCGGACGCCGACGCCTGCTCCTGAGTCCTCGGATCGAGGTGGCCTGGCTGACGAGCCGGTCCACCGCCCACCGGAGCGACTCCGGCGGTCCCGGTGCAGTTCCTCCAGCGCCGCGGTGAGTTCCTGGGCGGCACGTGCCGTCCGGGTGACCGCCCTTCGGCGGTGGGACGGATTACCGCGCTCACGCAGCGCAGAGCCTGTGCGGTGGCGGCGTTGAGTTCCCGGGCGGTTGGCGAGTTCAGGACCAGGTCCACCTCATCGGGCCCGACCACCGCCAGCGCGCCCGCCCATTCGACGCGGCTCAGCATCTTGGCCACCGCGACCTGGCTGGGGCCGAGCCCGGTGGGCGGATACGGGGTAGGCCGCGAAGTCCTTCCTGAGCGTATGCAGTGCGCTTTCCGCGGCGGCGTGGGCTTAGCTGGTCGCGATGGCCTTCGGCGTGTGCCTGCACGAGGTCGACCAGCCGCTCCGCCGCCGTGGCCAGGGCGGCCCGGCGGGTGTCGTACCAGGGACGGGCCCAGACCAGCAGGATGACCGGCAGGGGCCGCGGCCGCCGCCAGCGCCCACCCGGCCAGGCGGGCCGGGATCTGGCTGAGCCGGTACCGGCACGTTCACCGGCAGCACGAACGCCAGCAGCAGGTGAGGTGCTGCCGAGCGCGGCGGTCGGGCTCAGCACGCCTAGCGAACAGGACGACGAAGGCCGCCACCGCCATGCCGGCGATCGCCAGCGCGTCGTTGTTCGAGCAGAGGCTGCCGACGACGATCAGCAGGGCGCTCATACCGCGACCAGGGCCAGGTAGTGGCGCAGCTTGTCTGACCTGGTGCCGGGGATGCTGACGAACAGCATCAGCGCGAACGAGCCGAACGAGGCGAACAGCGCCACCTGGCCGTCGCTGGTGATGGCCCGGCTGATCGCGAAGATCGCGGGTACCACCACGGCCGCGCACACCGACCGCTTGACCGTGGCCAGCCCGGGATCGTGAGCCCGCAGGAACGCCACTGGATGCCGGAGGCGGGGCTGGAGCGTCTCGCGCTCGTCCGCGCCGGAGCCGTCCGGGGACCGAGGTGGGCCTGCTGGGACCCAGACCGCACTGACATGGTTGCAGTATCCCCGGCCGCGGGCGCAGCGGGACACCGCGGGAGGGGTCTCAGACGGGGACCGAGGCCCCCGAGACGAGGTGCGCGGCCGGGGAGGCGAGGAACAGGTACGCCTGCGCGATGTCGGGGATCTTGGGCCAGGAGGCATGATCGGCGTCCGGTATCGCGGCCCGGTTGGCCGGGGTGTCGATGATGCTGGGAACGACGCAGTTCACGGTGATCCCGGTGCCCCGGACCTCGTCGGCGGCCATCGCGACCAGGTGCAGCACGCCCAGCTTGCTGACCGAATACGCGAACCCTGGCCGCGGGTCACCACCGCGGCCCGGCTGGCGGTGTGCACCAGGCGGCCCTGGTCGGCTGGCCCTCAGCCGGCGCAGCGCGTGCTTGGTGACGAGCGCGGCCGTCAGCAGGTTCAGTTCCAGCTGCCCGGTGAGGGACGGCCGGGTCCAGCTCGGTCAGCGGGGAATGCGGGGCGAACCCGCCCACGGTGTTGACCACCGCCCAGGGCGGCGGCCCGCCGCCGAACAGCGCGGCCAGGGCGCCGTCGCTGAGCACGTCGACCGCGTGGTAGCGGGCGCCGTCGAGGCGGCGGTCCCCGCTGGGCTCGGCCCGGTCCACGCCGATCACGTCGGCGCCCTCCCGGCGAACGCGGCGGCGAGGCCCGCGCCGAGCGCGCCCGCCGCGCCGAACACCATGACCGTCCTGCCCGTGAACCGCTCACCCGGCATGCTCAGCGCCCTCCCTGCCCCGGCTCCGGGTACAGATCATGGCAGACCGCGCCCGGACCGGAATGCCCGCCCCGCGCGGGCATTCCGGCCTCCCAGTCATTCAGGACCGGCGGCGGTGCCGGGTGGCGTAGCGCCAGCAGAGGAAGGCAGCGATCGCGATCAGGATCCACGGGACGGGCACGAACAGGACGTGCCCGGCGAACCCGAAGAACCCGAAGAACGGCCACATCAGGGCGCGCGCGACGAAGATGGCGACAATGGTGATGAGGATCAGGCCGAGGATGCGGTGAACCGGGCGCCTGTTCCCCGGGCGCCGGTCCGGCGGGCGCACGGCCTTGACCGGCCTGCCCGGGCTCGTCGGCGGTAAAGCAGGTCGGCGAACAGCCCGTTCAGGTCGGCCTGGGTCTTGGCGTTCATCGCCCGGTCGAGGCGTTCGTTGAACTCCTGCCTGGTCGAGCCGCCCGTCGCTGTAGTGCTTGGACAGGCGGTCAGCCACCTCGGCCCGTTCGGCATCGGAGATCCTCATCTGCGGGTCGGCGGAGCTGGTGGATCCGCGGGCCCACCGGGAGCTATGCGCTGACATATCGGCGGGCTCCTTCAGCGGGACCGGGAGGACAGGGACTGGATGAGGTCGCTCGCGATCGACTGCTGGGCGCCCTCTTCGGGGATGAGCAGCCAGTAAGCGAGGTAGAGGGGATGCCCGCGCCGCCCATGATGGCGAGGACGGCGAAGATGATCCGCACCGACCGTCACGTCCACGCTGAGGTAGCGGGCGATGCTCGGCGGCGACGCCTCCGAGCATCCGGTCCTCGACGGGCCTGCTCAGTGTCTGCTGCTTGGTCTGGTCCTGTGGTTCTACCGTGGTTGTGTCCATGCCACCCAGCGTGCTGCGCCCGTGCCCGGCCTGGGTATCGGGAAGAACCCCATCCGACCCTGATCGCGGCGCCAGCCGGATCAGGGTTGCCCGGATGGCGGAGGGCACGCCTGCGGCGCGATGATGGATACGTGGAGGAACGCAGCGGCTCGGCGCCGCAGGGCCTGGCCGACGGCCAGGGTGAGCCGTGGCGGCCGCCGTGGCCGAGGCCATGACGCCGCAGCGGCCGGAGGAAGACTGGGCGCGGCGCCGGCGTCCGTGGCGCCGATGGCGCCACCACCAGTGGGTGGAGGCGCCCGCGGCAGCGGCCCGTTGCGGCGCCGCGCGGAGGACCGCCTGGTCGCCGGGGCTGGCCGCCGGCATCGCGGCGCGGACGGGCGTCGACGTCACGCTCGTCCGGCTCGTGTTCGTGGTGGCCGCCCTGCTGGGCGGCTTCGGCGTCGCGGCCTACGTGGCGGGCTGGCTGCTGCTGCCCGCCGAGGGCGCGGACGGCAGCATCGCGAACCGGGCGCTGAACGACCGGCGGGGCCTGGCGCTGGCCGCATGGCCTCGGGTCGCTGCTCATCATCATGCTGCTCATCGCCTCCGCGGTCGGCGCCCGCTGGCTCAGCTCGGTGGCGTGGGCGCTGGTCGTCAGCGTGGTCGGTCTCACGCTGATCTGGCGGAACACCCCACCGGACGAGCACGCGGTGCTCCGCCGCCTGGCCGATCCGTGCTGGGCCTGGCCGGAGCCGGCAGGCGGCGCCGCCCCGTGCTGCGCATCGTGGCAGCGGTCCTGCTGCTGATCATCGGCCTGGCTGCCCTGCTGTCCGGGCGCGCGGCCCACGCGCTGCTGGCGCCACTGGCCGGGCTGCTGCTCGTGATCATTGCGATCGTGATCATGCTGGGCCCGTGGTGGCTGCGCATCGCGCGGCGACCTGGTGCTCGAGCGGCAGGCCCGCGCCCGGGCCGAGGAGCGGGCCGACATGGCCGCCCACCTGCACGACTCGGTGCTGCAGACGCTCGCGCTGATCCAGCGCCGCGCCGACCAGACCCGCAGCAGGTCATCCAGCTGGCCCGGGCGCAGGAGCGGGAGCTGCGCTCGTGGCTGTTCGACGGGCTGCCGCCCGGCTCGGCGGACGGCCAGGGCATGACCTCCGGCCGACGGCGTCCGGCTCATCCAGCAGGAGGTAGAGGCCCAGCACGGGATCACCGTCGAGACGCGGTCACCGTGGGGGACTGCGAGCTGGACGACGACCTCAGCGCGCTGCTGGCGGCGGCGCGGGAGGCGACCGTCAACGCCGCGAAGTGGTCCGGCGCCCCGGCCGTCGTCGCTCTTCGCCGAGGTCGAGCCGGCCGAGGTGGTCGCTGTTCGTGCGGGACCGCGGGCGCGGCTTCGACCCGGAGGCGGTGCCCGGTGACCGCAAGGGCCTGGCCGAGTCGATCCGCGCCCGGGTCGCCCGGCACGGGGGCTCGGTCGCCGTCCGCAGCGCTCCAGGTGAGGGCACCGAGGTGTCGCTGACGATGCCCCGCGATGCCGGGCGGCGCCAGCCGAGCCGCCCGGCCCGGGCGTGACCATGCCCGCCCCGGTGCGCGCCCGGCCGCGGGTCTTCATCGTCGACGATCACGGCCTGTTCCGCTCCGGGGTCCGGTCCGAGCTCGGCGACCAGGTCGACGTGGTGGGCGAGGCGGACGACGTCGCGCTAGGCGATCACCCTCATCGCCGAGCGCGTGCCGGACGTCGTCCTGCTCGACGTGCACCTGCCCGGCGGCGGCGGCCAGGACGTGGTGACGGCGACGAAGGCCGCCCACCCGCAGGTGCGCTTCCTGGCCCTGTCCGCCTCGGATGCTCCCGAGGACGTGATCGCCGTGATCCGGGCGGGCGCGCGCGGGCTACGTGACCAAGACGATCTCCGGCGCCGAACTGGTGGACGCGGTGTACCGGGTCGCGGCCGGGGACGCGGTCTTCTCGCCCCGGCTGGCCAGCTTCGTCCTCGACGCCTTCGCGGCCCTCGGCCCCGCCGATCGGGGCGCCAGACCTTCGACCCCGAGCTCGACCAGCTGACACCCGCGCGAGCGCGAGGTCCTCCGCCTGATCGCCCGCGGCTATACCTACAAGGAGATCGCGCGCGAGCTCTACATCTCCGGTCAAGACCGTGGAGAGCCACGTCTCGTCTGTGCTGCGCAAGCTCCAGCTTTCCACCCGCCACCAGCTGACGCGCTGGGCGGCCGAGCGGCGGCTGACCTGACCGCAGGAGCCCCGGCCGCTCCCAGGCCGGGGTCCTTCTCATGCGGCGTGCGGGTCAGCCGTCCCAGGTTCCGTCGCTCTCCAGGTACTCGCCGCCCTCTTCGATCCGGTAGTCGCCGTACTCGAAGTAGAGGGCATCCGGCCGGGAGCCCACGATGACGTACGAGGGGGTTGTTTCCGCGGCGAGGTCGAGGGCGTCCTCGACCTCCTCCTTGGAAAAAGCCTTCGGCCTGCAGGTACCCCTATGACCTGGGTCTCTCCGTCGGCCACGACCTTGCCCGGGCCGCTAGCCATGGCAATGCTCCGCGATGCTCATAACGCCTCCCGATCTTGGCTTGGGTTTTGCTCGTTCTAGAGGGTTGTGGGCCTGGTCCCTGGGCCGCCCGGCGGCATCGGCTGGCGACGCTGCTCCTCACGTCCGGCTTTACCGTCGTCTGGCTCCTTCGTTACTTCGCGGTGGTTATGTACGGGCCGGTTGGATCCCGGTCTGCGGCCGATCCTGTCCCCTCGCCGGGCACCCTTGCCGCAGCACTGCGCCAACTTTACAATTTCTTTACTGAGGTGCAGGCTCGATCCGGAACATTTCGAGCCGGGCGGGCACAGCGGGGCCGGTGAAGGATGCTGCCTGCCTGGGCGAACCCCGGCTCTGTGGGGGCATCACCGGCGCGCCACGGGCTTGCCTGAGGACTGTGCATCCGGCGGGTACGGCCGCCGCGCGGCCACGACCGCATTACCCCGGCCGTGCCCCTGCATCCCGGCGCCGCCCGGCGCCTTTGGCCTCACCCACGCCGTAAGCGGCTGGACCTCTGGCCCGTGCCGTCCGCTAAGCCTTTCGCCGCTGACCGGGTATCGGCCGTAAAACATACGTCTAGCGCAGGTATGTCCCGGGAAACTAGGATCTTTTTGACCGAGCCATTAGGGGTTGGAGCGATCGGTCGGCGGCTTTGAGGAGGGAACGAATGGCACGGCTTAAGATCCGCTTTCTGTTAGCTGCGACATTAGCGCTCAGCACGGGCGGCCTATTCCTCGCCACGGCCGCCCTGGCCGCAGGTGGCGGCGGCGCGCCCGCGGCGGCGGGGGAACCATCTGCATCGCCCATCATGCGAACTACGCCATAGAGCATCGAGTATGCGCCCGGCTGCACCGGCCATGACGAGCCGGAACTCGACCCGGTGTCGTCGCTGCCGGGTTCCGCCACGGACCTCACCTGGACGGCCAGTGCTCCCCAGGGACGGCCGGGTTCCCGTCTCGGCCGTCGGGCCCGACGTTCTGGTGGGGCGGCACCGTCACCGACCCCAACCCTGCCGCCCTGTTCAGCCAGGCGTTCCTCGAGGTGCAGTTCTACCCGGACGCGATCGTCCAGGACTGCACGCCAGACGGCGGCTACGACGTTGATGCAGGCCACCAACAAGTACACGGTGTGCCCCCGGTCTGGCAGTGAGACGCCGAGCAGCTTCGACGAGAACGCCGCGTTCCAACGCCGAGCTCTTCGACGGCCACAGCCACAAACCCGCTGGTCGATGAACGCTGGCGACACCATCCGGGTGCATTTCTTCGTCGGCTCCAGCCCCAGGGCTGGTTCATCCGCGTCACCGACCTGAACACCCGTCGCTCGGGCACGATCGTGCTGAACAGCCAGTACGGCCCGCTGCTGCCCGCGTTCGGCACCCAGCAGATCGGCAACGCCCTCGGCGCGGGCGCATGCCTTCACGACGCCAACTCGTTCCGTGATGGGAGATCGGGCACACGTCCAGCTTCAGCCTGCGCCCGGCGACTTCTGCGTGCCCGGGCAGACGCAGTGCGACTCCACCATGACCACGCCCACTGGCTCGGCTTCACGCCGCTGCGGATCAAGTCGGTCAGCTTCGCCAACGGATCACACGCCAGAAAGTGGGCCGTGGTGAGCGACTACGGCGGCACCGCGGAGGTCAACCGACCTCCATCTCGCCGCAGTGCTCCTCGTACGGCGGCCCGTTCTGCATCTACCCGTGGTACGCGTTCAGCGGGAAGGCCGGTTCTGCCCTCACCTACGGCGCGGACTACCCGGGCACCAGGTTCGACTACGGCCAGGCGGACCAGTTCGCGACCACACCTGCAATGTGGCGGCCCGTTCGGCCCCGACTCCACCTACTGCGTCACGATCATCAAGCCGGTGCCGCTGGGCGGTCCGCTCAGGCCGCTGGGCGTCGCACCAAATTAGCGCGCGTTACTGGTTCGGTCCTGGAAGGGGTGGTCAGGCGGCGTCTTGCGGGCCGGTGCCCTGCTGGCGGAGCAGGTCCCGGAGGCGGGCGACCTCCTCACCGACCTGGCGGGAGCTCCTCTGGCCAGGGCGGCCAGGTCCAGATGCGCGGACGCCCACTCCTGCTGGCGGGCGGTCTTGTCGGCCAGCAGCTGCCTCTCCTCGATCCCGCAGCGCTCGCCGTCTCGCTCGTAGTCCTCGGCGCCAGCGGCGGCTTCTTGTCCCGGCGGGCCTGCGCGATCTGCTGGTCGAGGTCGCTCACCTCCGGCCCGGCACCTACGCGCTCGCCCGATGGCCGACAGCCGCGCATCGATCGGACTCGACCCGCCCCGGGATTTCCGGCAGTAGCCCATGCTGCCCCGGCCAGCCTTGCTGCTCGCGCGCCGCGCAGCGCCGCGCTCTTCGGCTCATCCTTGTCCTGGCTGGCCCGCCAGCAGCTGGATCACCTGCTGGCGGACCCGGTTCAGGTCCGCGCCCATGCGTGCACCAGCACCTGCGCGGCCACGCCGTCGCCCTCACGGAGCAGCCCGAGCAGGATGTGCTCGGTGCCGACGTAGTTGTGGCCCAGTCGCCAGCGCCTCGCGCCGCGACAGCTCCAGCACCTTCTTGGCCCGCGGCGTGAACGGGATGTGCCCGGCCGGGCCGTGCTGGCCCTGGCCGATGATCTCCTCGACCTGCTGGCCGCACCGCCTCCAGGCTGATCCCGAGCGACTCCAGCGCCTGGGCCGCCACGCCCTCACCCTCGTGGATGAGGCCGAGCAGCAGGTGCTCGGTGCCGATGTAGTTGTGGTTCAGCATCCTGGCTTCTTCCTGAGCCAGGACCACAGCCCGCCGCGCCCGGTCGGTGAAGCGCTCAAACATGCCCCGTTCCGCCCTTCGACGCGCTGGCGGCACTCCCGTGCACATCAAGATACATCGCGTCTGTTTCCCGGGCAAGATATATCGTGAGTGGCGCCGCTGCGGGTGCCAGCGTAACCGGGATACCTTGGCCAGTGTGGGGTGATGGGCCGCCATCAGCGCTCTGAGGAGGTGATGGCCATGCGGCGGTATCTGCTGGTGCTGGACATGGATCTGCTTGCCCAGAATGAGGAACTTGACCTGGAGCCGATCAACTATCTGGTCGCGCGGCAAGAACAGGAGCGAGGTGAAGTCGTGGTGCTGTCCGTTGTCGCCAACCGCCAGGTGAAGCTATCCCCGATGGAGCTCCTTCTGGGCGCTGCTACCGCCCACGCCATGGCTGCCCCGGTCCAAGTACCCTACAGCGCCCCAGCCGGGCCACCATGTCAATGCCGCCGCCGAGCACCGTATGAACCTAGCCGTGCGGCACCTGAAGACCATCGGCTATCAGGCAAGTGGCCTGATCAGCGACGAGGAGCTTGTAAAGGCGGTGGGTAGCCGAGACGCGCCGTCACCACTATGACGAGGTGATCTTGGCGGCTGGCAGGCAAGGCGGCAGCTGGCTGGCGCGCAGCCTGCATTTGGACCCGATTCATCAGCTGCGGCGGCGCAGGTGCAACGGCTGGTCATATTTACCCCCGCTGAGATCCCATCGCCAGCCAGCGGCATGCCGCCCTCCGGTCACCGATGAGTCTGGTGCCTGCCCGGTCACTACACACGGGTCGCCGTCCACCGGCGCCGGGCGGTCAGCGCGGAAAGGATGAGCCATGGGACAGCCAGTTGTGCACTTCGAGGTCATCGGAAGCGATCCCGCCGGGCTCCGGGACTACTACGGCGAGCTGTTCGGATGGGAGTTCGACACCAGTTCCCCGGTCTCGGAGGCGGTCTCTGAGCCGATGAACTACGGGTTCGTGGACGGCAACACCACCAGCGACGGGACCGGGATCCCGGGCGGCGTCGGCGGCGGAGCGGGCTATGACAGCCACGTGATCTTCTATGTCGGCGTCCCCGACGTCGAGGCCGCGCTCCGCAAGGCCGAGAGCCTGGGCGGGACGCGCCGCTGGTCCCGCCCGGGCCCCGACGGGCCTCGTGGTGGGCCACTTCACAGATCCGGAGGGCAACCTGATCGGGGTCGCCGGAACCGGGTAGCCCGCCGTTACCTCCGGATCACGACCTTCAGGGCGTTGTGCTTTCCCGCCTCGGCGAACGTGTCGTAGGCCGCCATCATGTCGTGCAGCGCGAAGTCATGCGTGCCGAAGAGGTCGGCCGCGATCTTCCCCGAGCGGACCAGCTGCAGCAGCACCGGCACGGTGGTGCCGTCGACCAGGCCGGTGGTGATCGTGACGTTCTTGATCCACAGGTCTTCCAGATGCAGCGTGGTGGGTGCCCCGTGCACGCCGATGTTGGCGATGACCCCGCCCGGCCGCACCACCCTGGTGCAGATGTCGAACGTGGCCGGTATCCCGACCGCCTCGATCGCCACATCGGCGCCAAGGCCGCCGTCGGTCAGCGCCGCGACCTGCTCCTCGGCGTCCGCGTCGGCCGGGTCGATCGCGACGTCGGCGCCGAATCGCAGCGCATGCTCCCGCCGGGAGTCCGCGACTTCCAGCGCGATGATCCTGGCCGCGCCGACCAGCGACGCGGTCTGGATCGCGGCCAGGCCGACCGGCCCCGCGCCGACGACCACGACGACATCACCCGGCTTGACGCGGCCGTTCCTGACCCCCACCTCGTAGCCCGTCGGCAGGATGTCGGCCAGGAAGATCACCCGCTCGTCGGTGACGCCCTCCGGCACCTTTGTGCACGCTCGTCTCCGCGAACGGGACCCGGGCGTACTCGGCCTGGGTGCCGTCGATCAAGTGCCCGAATATCCATCCGATGCCGCCGGTGGCCAGGCAGTGGCTCGGCATGCGCCCGCTTGCAGTAGGCGCAGCGCCCGCAGGATGTGATCGCCTGCGACCAGCACCCGGTCGCCCTCGGCGAGGCTGTTCACCGCCGAGCCCACCGCCACGACCGTGCCGACCGCCTCGTGGCCAAGAATGCGGCCGTCCACGACAGCGGGCACGTCCCCCTGAGGATGTGCAGGTCGGTGCCGCAGATGGTGGTCGTATCGACCTGGACCACTATGTCGGTGGGCTCGACCGGACTGGGGTCAGCGACGGTTTCCCAGGACTTCTGGCCGGGGCCGTGGTACACACAGTGCCTTCACAGCGACCTCCCGGACCATGATGGTCATCGCGTGCCTGCTCGCAGCCGACGCCAGGTGAGCGCCCGGACGCCCGCCAGTGCTCATTATGAGACACCGCGGCCCCGCCCACCGATCCCATTCCGGTCCTGACCAGCCGGGACGGCTGATCCACCCATGGCTCTTTCTCCAGGGCCCGAGGATGGCCAGGGTTGGCCGTGGTGATGCCGTCCACGCCCAGCCGCACCAGCTGGTTGAAGCGCTGGCTGTCGTTGACGGTCCACGCCAGGATCAGCAATTTGTGCTGGTGCACCCAGGTGACCAGGTTCATGTCCACCAGGCCCTGGAACACCGATACACCGCCGATGGCCCGCTGGAGGCGCGGGGTCCGACTGCAGCTGGTGGACCGCATCGGGCCCGGCCACACTGAACAGCAAGGGTGACGTCGGGCAGGCGGCGTGTGCAGGTAGAGCAGGGCGCTCTGGTCCCGGCTGGAGATCATCACACGCCGGGATCCGGCCCGCGGGGCCAGGAAGGCGACCAGGTCATCCAGGAAGCTGCGGTCGGTCTGCATCAGGTCGAGCTTGATGATGCTCATAGCGGCCGGCCGCGGTGGTCCCAGGCTTGCGTCAGCGTCGGCCCCCGGAACAGCTGCCGGGCCAGCCAGGGCCAGGGCTGGTCGCGGCTCCACCACCAAGCTGGCCGCGGGCGGAGATCACGTCGATCTCTGATGACGTCGGCTCCGTAGTGCAAGCGCCGTGTGCCAGCGTCCCCGGGTTGTTGCTTAGGCATTGTGCGCGACGCCGAGAACACGCGGGTGGTCCTGGGCGAGCGCGCGGGTCTGGCTGGACCTTCTCGTAGAACTGGGCCGGGGGCGCGGCACCGGTGTAGCGCTGTACCAGGGGCCAGGCCGCGATGACCGCCGCTACCGCCAGCGCAACCACCAGCACCCCGGCGATCACCCATCGCAGGCGACCCCTCGTAACCGGGCCATGGGCGCCCCCGAGCCGCCACGGCCACGCGCACCGTTCACGCCCAGCCAAGCCAGGTCATTACCTGTTGCGCCACGATCCCGACCGGACGGTCGTTGGCCAGCACCACGTCCTCTATCCCGACGCCCTCACCGGCCGCTATCTGCCGGGCCGCTTCCCGCAGCTCCTCTTGCCGTTCGGTGGTCACGTCGGCCGCCAGGCGCTGTTCGATATCGGGCAGCGGCACCGAGAGGCGAACTACCCGCAGCGGCACTCCGACCGCCTCCCGGATACCGTGCAGCTCGTCGTGGCTGGAGACGAAGTAGGCCAGGACGAAAACGCTGATCCCCGCCTCGCGGTAGTTCGATACCACCGCCGCCAGGTTGCGCAGCATCAGGCCGAACCCGGCCGCCGTCGTCGTCGGAGTAGTCGACGCCCCAGCCCAGGAAGTCAAGATCCAGCAGAGCGTACGGCTGGCGGCGCTGCTCCAGAAGGTAGGCGATCTCCGCGGCAACCGTGCTCTTCCCCGAGCCATAGACCCCGGTGATCAGGACACCCTCATCGCTGCGCAGCCCCACCGGCCAGCATACAGAGCACCGCGCCATATCCCCACGCCCACATACCCGCACTCAGCGGAGCCTCCTTTCGGGGCCCCAGCAGAAACGCGCGTTGGACAGGGAGCCCCCGCAGGCGGACAGCGCCGAGATCCCGAGCCAATCTGGCCTTCGGCTGCGAAGACGTCGCACGTCAAGCCCGGCGATGCGATCAATCCGCAGCCAGGCCTCGTTGATCAGGTACCCCCGCCCTTTCAGACCGCAAAATTCCGCAACAACTTACCCGATCTCCTCACAGCTTGACTCGCCTAAACAAGGCAAAGCGTTGACAAGTTATGCTCGGTGCGGTCATGTTTGTTGAATCCGTCCATACGGGCATGAGGGGCAGGGCGGGTATGCGCTTACGTGATACCGGATTTCAATTTCATCGGCCTCCTCGGTGCATCGTCGGTTGCTCATCTCGGTGCCGTTCCTGTCCACCGGGGGCGCTCTCGCCGTCTTCATCTCTCACGGGGATCTCCCTGCAGGTCGGGGACGATCGCCGCCGCGGGTCCTCGTGACCGGGGCGGTCAGTCTTGGCCTGGACGCGATTGCCGGAGCCTTCAGCGGACGGTCTGGTCCGTCTCAGGCATTGCGGGGCATCGCCGCTGGGCTGTTGGCCACAGCCGCGTATGACCTGTGCCGGTTCACCGTCGTCTCACTCACCGACATCGCTTACTGGCCGTTCGATGCCTTCAGCCGCTTCGGTCGGTTGCTCGCTGGGGAAGCGGCGCCGGCTCTGGTGTGGCTGCCATTGCTGTAGGGGCACGGGCTACCACTCACCTAACGGGGTGGGGTTCGCCATCGCCTACATGCTTCTGGTCCGGGCGTCCGGGCATCCTGACCGGTCCCGCCCGCGCTCGAGGACGGGGCACCTGCCCTGAGCTTAGGTGCGCTCCTGCTCTGGCGAGCCGGGGAACGGGGGATGCATCATCGCGGCCGGGGACCGGGAATCGCAGCTAAGCGGCAGGGTGGGTAGTCATGATCGAATCTGTTTTTGAATATTCTGCCGTCTCCAGTGCTAAGCTCGCGTGAACGCGATCGAGGCGGAGGGTCTGATGAGCAGCACATGGAAGACGGATGCCTCGGCCAGCCCTTCCTGCAAGGCTCACCCGCTTACAGGAGGATCTTGCGTTCGTGTGTGGACTTAAGCTACGCCCTGTCGATGTGAGATCGGCGAGGCGGTTGGCTCGGCCAGCAGCCCGCTGTTCTCCCTACCAGCTGTCCTGTCTGCAGGACAGGTACCTTCGGTGGGTCCCGGGCCGCCCACGCACGGTGGAGCTTGTGTTGCCCGGGCAGCCCAAGGCCCGCCTTGAGGGGAGGATCTGGCCGAGGCCCTGACCTTTCGTCCCAGACACCGCCTATGTGCCCGTCGAGATGATCGGCCAGATCGCCGCAGGCCTCCGCACCCCGCTGAGCAGGTCGCCGATGACACCTTCACACTGCCCAAGCAGCTGGTCGGCGAGGGGACACTGTTCATGCTCAAGGTCAGCGAAAGACTCCATGATCGGCGCCGCGATCGCCGATTTGCGGTGACCTCGTGGTGGTCCGTGAGCAGCCTGACGCCAGCAACGGCGACGGTCGTATCGCCGTTGATCGGCGAGGAGGCCATCGGGCGACCTTCCAGGCAGGTGGTGGTGGATGGAATGTCACGATGCCCCAATAACCCGATACCGCCGATCCTCGGCGACGAGGCGACCATCAGGCCGGTCGTGACCGCATCAGGCGAATCTGACCGCAGGTGACAGCTCCAAACCAGCCTGGCAGACCCTAAGATGCTCTCCCGCTTGATGCTCGCCCCGAGGCAACCGCGGTATCACATGCGACCGCGACGGCCAGACGTCGCGGAGTGTTTCTCCTCAGAGGCTTGGCCATGAGGCAGGGCGCGCCGAATGCGCGGTCGCTTCGTCAATCCCAGTCCGCTCACCGAGCCGCATCACGCCGTGCCGCGGCCCCGACGCAAGAGTGCCAGGCTGTGTCCGTCTGTGTGGGTGCGCCTGGTGAGGACCCGGAACCCGCGACCTGCCGCTTAGAAGGCACATGGCGGGCGGTCGCCAGAGGGGCCAGGTGTACCTCGATGTGCTGCTTAGCTGCGCTTATAGAGGCTGGCTGTGGCCTGGCGTAGCCCCACACCTGGCGTCGTTGGCTCCCCAGTTACCGATCTCGTTAGCCTCGCTAATGTTCGAGTGATCGAACGCAGCGTTCGTCGCGGGCTGCTGCGGATGCTGGACCCGGGCCAGGTCACCTGGGTTATCTCGGCCGCCGACTTGGGCCGGTCGGTGGTCGGTGGACTGCCCTCGGCGATCACCACGTCGAAGGCGGCGGCGTCGCCGAGCAGGCGCCAGGATGTCGCCCGGGGTGACCGTGACCAGGTCCGCCAACCCCGCGGCCCGGGCGTTGGCCGCGGCGCGCTCCAGCGTCAGCGGGAGACATCCGCACCAGGTCACGCGCGCGCCATGCGGGCGGGCGATCTCGATCGTGCTGGCCACCCGCGCCGCCAACGTCAAGCACCTGGGCTGCTCGGTGATCTGCGCCGCCGCAGCAGCGCCTGCGTGGATCGCCCGGCCGCCGGGGTGGGATCACCCGTTTGCCAGGATGACCGCCATGAACTTGTACGGGTCGAGGATCGGTCCACTGTTCTGCGGCGTTCCAGCAGCCTGGTTGCCATCGCCCGCCTCCGGAGGTCGCCGCTAACTGCTCATCGTCGGACCTGCACCAGCCACACTTTGTCAAGTAATCGTTTGAATCTTTGACAAACCGTGACAGGCTGAGGCGGATCATGGCGGCATGGCTGACCGCGCCGCCAAAGACGCCCCAGCGCAGGGGCTCTCGCCGAGAGTCGCCCGGGCGCTGGCCAGCGGGCGCCGGGCCGAGATCGTGGATTACCTGCTGGCCCAGGGCGAGCGCCCGGTGGAGCAGATCGCCGCCGAGATCGGCCGGAGCATCGCCAACACCTCTCATCATCTGCGCGCGATGGCCCGGGCCGGGCTGGTGACCACCCGCCGCGACGGCTACCCGCATCTTCCACGCCGGCCGGCGACCGAGGTCGCAGACCTGTGGATCGGCCCCGCGGTGAGGTGGCCGCCAGAGCGCGTGGCAGGCCTGCTGCGCCGGCTCGGCCGACGCCTACCTGGGCAGCCGCGAAGACGTATCGAACTGGTCGGCCGCGACGAGCTGCACTCGCGCCGGCTGCCGCCGCGGCGGGGATCCTGCTGCTCGATGTGCGGCCCGCCGCCGAGGCACCGCGGTACGCCCGCATCGCCGGCAGACACGCTCGGTGCCGGTCACCGAACTGCGCCGCCGCCTGCGCGCGCTGCCTCCCGGCGCCGAGCGTGGCGGCCTACCGCCGCGGCCCCTGCTGCCTACGCCGACGCAGCCGTCCGGAACTCACCTCGCCGCGGATACCGGGCCCGGCGGCTGATCGACGGCTACCCGGAATGGAAACGAGCCTACTCGCACCATCGCAGCCGGGGAAGGCGGGTGAACCCATGGCCCAGGATCGCCGGATCGATCCGGCGCGCTGCGCGAGCAGGTACGCGGCAAGTACCGGGAAGTGGCCGCTCGACCCGGCGCCAGCTTCCACTTCCACACCGGCCGCGGCTCTGGCCAGCCGCCTCGGCTACGAGGCCGACGCGGTGGACCGCGCTGCCCGACCGGGCTGTGGAGTCCTTCGCCGGGGTGGCAACCCGTTCTCGCTGCGGCGACTGGCGCCCGGCGAAAAGGTGGTCGACGTCGGCTCCGGCGGCCGGGTTCGACTCCTTCATCGCCGCCGGCCAGGTCGGCCCAGCCGGCCAGGTGGTCGGCATCGACATGACCGCCGAGATGCTGGCCAAGTCACGCCAGACCGCCGAGGGCGCTCGGCCTCGGCCACGTCCAGTTCCGCGACGGGCTCGCCGAGGCGCTCCCGGTCGAGGACGCCTGGGCGGATGTGGTGATCTCCAACGGGGTCATCAACCTGTGCGCCGACAAGCAGGCGGTGTTCGCCGAGATCTTCCGGGTGCTGCGCCCGGGCGGGCGGCTCCAGTTCGCCGACATCGCCAACGGCCGCCCCGTGCCAGCCGAGGCGCTGCGCGACATCGACCTGTGGACCGGTTGAATAGCTGGCGGGCTGCCCCGTGCGGGCTGGCAGAAGATGCTGCAGGACAGCGGCTTCACCGACGTGGTGACCGGCGAGGCGGTCGACACGTTCGGCGGCGCCAAAGGCGAGGACAACGGCCCGCGCGTTCGACGTGTACGGCTACGCGTTCATGGCATCCGCCCGCTGTGGCCCCGGCTTACGGGTTTTTACGACCAAGACTGAGCACGAGACCCGTGAGCGCTTCGCTGGCGGGACCGGGTGGCCCTGGCCGCGGTGTCCCGCCGGATCGAGCTGGCGGTCATCGGCGGCGACTGGGGCGCGAACGGCACACCACCATGGCCCAGGCCGACACGCTCGGCCACGAGCTAGGGCTGTGGCTGGGCGCGGCTGCCGACCCGGCGCTTCGCCGCGGCTGGGGTTTACCACCTGGCCGCGGGCACCGGCAGGTGTCCGACGCGCCGACCGATGGCAGGGCGAACACGATTCAGCAGCGCCAAACCGAGCGCGCCGGGCGTCCGCGCGATCGAGGACGGCATCTTGTGCCGCTCCCTGTTCACCGCCTGCCATAGCCAGCCTCAGCACCGCATCGCCGGTCCTGGACAGGTGGCCAAACCGGACGCGCCAGGTGCCCGGAAAGCTGCTGGCTGGCCTCAGCCCGCAGCGGGAGGCGTGGCGCCCGGCGCCGGTTTACGCGATATGGCACCCGCCGTAAGGGCCTCCCAGCGGGCCGCGTGAGCGGGATCGTTAACCGCCCGCGCGGTGCGCAGGCAGGCGAGCACCCCGCCTGGGAGCGTACGCCGACGCGAAGACCCGTGAACGGCAACGCCGACATGGAGTTCCCAGATTGCAACTAAAGCCCCATTATTCTTGCCTCACCGCCCGACCGGTCACGCCGTGAGCGCGGCCACAGCCCGCGCGGTGACCGGGCGCCGACCGCCGACTTCAGGGAGCGCCCGCTGGAACCGCGCAGGCTATGCGGCTTGCGCGCAGATCAGCCATCCATTCTCGTCGGCGCTCGCGCAGCACGCCTCGGCGCATTCGGCTGCTCGCCCCTGCTGGTGACGGTTGCCGGGCGGCTGGCTGGCTGTCGCCGGGGCGATCACCGGCAGCCAGGTTGGCTGCGGCCCGGGCGGTGAAATCCTTACTCGTCCAGGTCGGTGGCGCGTGGATGAGGCCAGAGTTGCTGCAGGGTGCGCTGCCGCCAGGCTGGATTGGTATCCCTGGTTGCAGGCGAGGATGATGCGCAGGTCCCGGCGACGGTGATCGCGGGGTGCCTCCACTCCAGAGGCGGGGTCGCGGCGCCATTCCAGGGAGTTGCAGGGCGGCACGAGGGCGCCGGGGATCAGGCCCGTCCTCGCGCCGCTGGTTGTCTTCGCGGATGTCGATGAGCAGGGCGCCGCTGGCTCGGGCGTGAAGTGCCTCGGCAGGCGAGGGCAGTCCGGCAGCGTGGCCCTGGCCTGGGCGAGCAGCTCATCGACGGTCTTCGCGGCGCGGCGTCGGGCCATGTCGGGTCTCCTGGGTCAGGTGGCGCCGATCCGGCTCAGCCTCGCTGGCAGCCCTTGCAGCCGGTTTGCAGTTCGCGGGTGGGGCCATTGCTCTCTCCTGATGTGGTCGCTGGGCTCGGCGTGCGCCCGCTCCACTGCTTGTTGTCAAGTGTTCGTTTGATTATTTGACAATGGAGGGTCTGGTCGGATCATGGAGGCATGGCTGACCGTGCGGCGAAGGATGCCCTGTATGAGCGTTCGCGGAGGTTGCCCGAGGCGCTGGCGAGCGGGCGGCGGGCGGAGATCGCTGACCTGCTGGCCCAGGGCGAGCGGCCGGTGGAGAGAGATCGCTGACGAGATCGGCCAGAGCGTGGCGAACACCTCCATCACCTGCGGGCGATGGCCCGGGGCGGGCCTGGTCGCCACCCACGCCGGGACGGACCCGATCTTCTACCGGCTTGCGAGCGACCGGGTGGGCGAGCTGTGGGCGGCGATGCGTGACGTAGCGGCCGAGCATGTGGCCGGTCTGGAACAGCTGGCCCGGGCCTACCTGGGCCAGCCGTGACGGCATCGAGGTCGTCGAGCCGGGCTGAACTGGCGGCCCGGCTGGAGCGCGGCGAGGTCCATGCTGCTGACGTCCGCCCAGCGCCAGCAGTTTGAAGCCGGGCACATCGCGGGGCGCGCTCGGCGCCCAGTCGCCGAGCTGCGCCGCTCACCTGCGCTGCGCTCACCGCGGTGCCGAGGTGGTCGCCCACTGCCGGGGCCCGTACTGCGTGTACGCCGACGAGGCGGTGAGCGAACTGACCCGCCGCGGCTTCCGCGCCTGGCTGCTCGATCGACGGCTTCCGGGTGGAAGCGCGTGGGCCTGCCGGTGGTCAGCGCCCGCCGGCGCCGTGGGGAGCCAGCGCAATGGCCAGACACTGATCGTGCCCATCGTGGATGAAGGGCTGGGGAACTCGGCCTACCTGGCCGATCTGGGGGATGGGCGGGCGCTGGCGGTGGATGTCGTCGGGACCTGCGGCCGGTGCGGGCCGCCGCCCGCCGCGGATGGGCTGCGGGTCGCGTTCGCGGCGGAAACCCACCTGCATGCCGATTTCCTGTCCGGGGCGCCGCCAGCTCGCCGCCAGCGACGGCGCGCAGATCCTCGGCTCCGCCGCCGGGCGCCGCGCGTTCGCGCCATCACGGGCTGGCCGACGGTGATGAGGTGGACCTGGGCGGGCTCACCTTGCGGGCCTGGGCGACACCTGGGCACACCGCCGAGCACCCTCGTCTACCTGCTGCTGGACGGCAGCCAGGTGCTGGGGGTGTTCACCGGAGGTTCCCTGCTGGTGGGCGCGGCCGCCCGCACCGACCTGGCTTCGGCCCAGAGCAGACCGAGACGCTGGCCCGCGCCCAGTACGCCTCGCTGCGCTGGCTCGCCACCCTGCCGGATGCGACACCGGTGTATCCGACGCACGGGGCCGGGATCGTTCTGCTCCGCCCCGCCCGGCGCGGAGCGCACCACCACCATCGGCCGGGAGAAGGCCGCCAACCCGCTGCTGGCAGCCCCAGACGAGGACGCATTCGTCACGGCGCTGCTGGCAAGCCTTGGCACCTTCCCGCCGTACTTCCTGCGCCTGGCGCGAGCAGAACCGGCGCGGTCCCGCGTTCTGGCACCGCGACCCAGCGACTGGCCGCCGCTGCCAGCGGACCAGGTCCGCGCCGCTGGCAGACGACGGGGCGCAGGTCATCGACGTGCGCCCGGTAGCCGCCTACGCGGCCGGGCACATCCCCGGCTCGCTGGCCATCGCGCTGCGGCCGGCGTTCGCGACCTGGCTGGGCTGGCTCGTCCCCGGCCCCGCCGCGCCGCTGGTCTTTCGTCCGCGACCACGGCCAGGACCTCGGCGAGATCGCCTGGCAGGCGCTGAAGATCGGCTACGAGCAACCTCGCCGGGACCTGGTCGGCGGCATGCCTGCCTGGGCGGCAGCCGGGCAGCCAGTCGCGGCCACCACGCTGCGTCACCCCCGGGCAGGTCGACTCGGCCCGCGTCATCGACGTCCGGCAGGCCAGTCGAATACGCCGCCGGGCACCTGCCCGGCGCCCGCAACATCGAGCTCGGCGCGCCCGGCCACGCCAGGCCGCGCCAGCGGCGGGCCGAGGTGGTGACCATGTGCGGGCACGGCGAGCGGGCCGCCACCGCCGCCAGCCTGCTGGAACGCGCCGGGCACACCGCCGTGGCGGTCCTGCCCGGCGGCCCGCCCGACTGGGCGCACGCCACCGGCGGCGCTGGACGAGCACGCGTGACCTCCCCGGCTCGCCGTCCCGCCAGCCGTGCAGCCGGCCCCGGCAACCGCCCCGCGCCAGGCCGGGGTGCGGCTGGCCTGCGCGCCAACCTGGCCCAGTTCTCGCCTGCTGGTCGCGGTCAACGCGCTCGTCGGCGGCATGCTCGGCCAGGAACGCACCGTCGTCCCGCTGCTGGCCGAGCAGGCCTTCCACCTGGCCGCGTTCACCGCCGCGCGCTGACGTTCATCCTGGCGTTCGGCGTGGTCAAGGCGGTCACCAACTTCTTCGCTCAGGCACGCTGTCGGACCGGTTCGGCCGCAAGCCGGTGCTGGTCGCCGGGCTGGCTGGTCGGCGCTGCCGATCCCGCCGCTGCTGATCTGGGCGCCGAACTGGGGCTGGGTCGTCGCCGCCAACGTGCTGCTCGGCGTCAACCAGGGCCTCACCTGGTCCACCACCGTGATCATGAAGATCGACCTGGTCGGCCCGGCCCGCCGCGGCCTGGCCATGGGCCTGAACGAGGCCGCCGGGCTACGGCGCGGTCGCCATCACCGCCCTGGCCACCGGCTACCTGGCCGCCGCCTACGGCTGCGCCCGGCACCCGTTCCTGCTCGGCGTCGCCTACGCCGCGCTCGGCCTGGGCCTGTCCGCCGCCGCCGTCCAGGAGACCCGCGGCCACGCCCGGCACGAGGCCGCCACCCACGTCGGCACGCCGCCGATCACCTGGGCGGGCAGCTGACCACCGGCCAGGTCGCCTGGCTCACCAGCTTCCGCGAACCGGCCCTGTCCGCCGCCTGCCAGGCCGGGCATGGTCAACAACCTCAACGACGGCCTCGCCTGGGGCCTGTTCCCGATCCTGTTCGCCCGCCACGGGCTGACCGTCAGCCAGATCGGCGTCCTGGCCGCGCTGTACCCGGCGGTCTGGGGCGCCGGGCAGCTGGCCACCGGCGCGCTGTCGGACCGGATCGGCCGCAAATGGCTCATCGCCGCCGGGATGCTGGTCCAGGCCGCCGCGATCGGCACTGATCGCCGCTGGCACCACGCTTCGCGGTGTGGGCGGTCGGCCGCGGTGCTGCTCGGCGCTGGGCACCGCCATGGTCTACCCCACCCTGCTCGCCGTCGATCGGCGACGTCGCCCACCCCGCCTGGCGGGCCCGGTCGGTCGGTGTCTACCGGCTCTGGCGCGACGGCGGCTTCGCCGTCGGCGCGCTGCTGGCTCGGGTGATCGCCGACGCTTCGGGATCCTGCCGCGATCTGGGTGGCCGCCGCCTCACCGCCGCCTCCGGCCTCGGCGGTCGCCGTGCGGATGCAGCGAAACCCGGCTCAGCCCGCCCGATTACCTCGGCGGCGAGCAAGGCATAGCCTGCTCCGCCGGCTGCGCTGAGCAGCTGATGGCTGCTGCCGCGGTTCTCATATCGGCCTGATATGGGGCGATGCTCCGCGGGTGATGCCCTGGCCGGCCGCGCGATTGCAGGTCACGCCTGACATGTCCCTTGCCGTCGATGATGGATGTCGCCTATGGCCCGGGTTGCCGGCTGCTGGGCTTCGATGCGGCGTTTGAGGTGGCGAGGTTGGCTAGGACTCCTTGTGGGCCTGGCGGCGGACGAGAGCGAAGTACCAGGATCTTGCCGATGCCGTGCCCTCCGAAGTCGACCGCGATAGTCAGCCGGGACGTGTCCTGCCGGTCAGGGTTCCACGGTGAGGTCGACGGCCGCGCGGATGGGGCCGTCGATGCCGCGTACGCCCCAGGCCCGTGCGCGGCGGGTCGACGTGCGACTTCGGAGGTGACGGTGCTGGCTGGCGCCGCCGATCCGCCGGGTGGTCAGGCACCTCGCGCCGAGCCTCGGGAGGGCCGGATGGTCAGGTGGCCTTCGGTGACGCCTGCTTGCCATTCGGGGAACCGGGCCGGATCGGTGGCGTAGGCGAACACCTCGGCGGCGGCCCGGCCACCTCGGTCGTCGGCGACGACGGCGGCATGTCAGCTTCCTGGCCGAGCAGCGCGGCGTACCGGGCCAGGTAGCGGCCATCCCGCATCCCCGTCAACGCCGCTCGGCGACCGACTGCCAGCCGGGCCCGTGCCGGTCGAGGTGCCGGTGCTCCAGCTCGACGCCGGGTACGATGCGGGCCTCCGGCGACGAACCGGACCTCGACCTCACTCGTCCGGTCCAGGTCGGTCTCGATCTGCCACTGCGGGCTGATATCCCAGCTGAACACCACCCGGTCCGGCGGCTCGTAGGCCAGGATCCGCGCCCACCGGCACTCGCTGCCGTCCGCCGCGCGGTCGTAGATATGTCCTCCGGCCCGCGGCTCGAACACCGTCTCCGGCGATCGGGGCGGCCAGCAGGTTGTGCTCTGGCGGCTTGAAGTCACCGAAGCCGCCCGGTGAATGCCGCGAACGCCTCGCTCGATCGGCGCGTTCACCACGACTCCGCCTGCTGACCACGGTGGCATCGGTCCGGGTCATGAACTCTCCTCCGTCAGCTGCGTCGACGACGTCCGCGTAGCCTTCCAGAGCCCGCCGCCAGAAGGTGTCGAGCTGATCACGCAACGCCGCCACCGCCGCCGGGTTGAGCCGGTAGATCCGCCGGGTCCCGGCCGCGCTGCTCACTGACCAGCCCGGCGTCCTTGAGGATCTTCAGAGTGCTGCGGAGACCGCAGACCGGGTGACCGGCAAGCCCGCCGCCAGCCGCCCGACCTGCCAGCACGGACCCGCGGCCAGGCGGTCTCACGATCGCGCGCCGGGTATCGATCCCGCCAGCATCGCTCCAGCCGTCAACCGCTCGAGTTGGGATCCCGCCAACGCGTCAGAATCCACCAACCGGCCAGGCGGCGTCAGCGCGCCGGCTGAGAACGCGATCCTTGACCGCGACGCTCGGCCGTCAGCCGATCAGCAAAAGCGCCGTTGAGTACGCACAGTCGGCGGACCTGGGCGGGGCTTCGAGGCGCCTGGCGGGCGGGTCGGCACGCGGGTGCCTCGCCGAGTGGCTACCCGGCGAGTGCGTACGCGGTGGCGAGCCAGCCGCGGAGCTCGTCGGTCGATGTCACGTGACTGCGGTGACGCGGACGCGGTGAGTGAACAGCGGGTTGAACTTGGCCGCTCGACTCCAGCTCACTGGTCGCTGGCGCTGTGCGTAGCCAGGGATCAGTCCGAGGTCGATGCGGCTGGCGGTGCTGGGCTGGACCATCGCGAACTGCTTGCGGCGGCGGAGGCTCAGGTAGCCTTTTTCGAGGGCGATGTCGAAGGCGCCGAGCGCGCGGATCTCGCCGAGGAGGGCATCGTGCAGCGGCCGGAGTCCGGCTTTCGCGCCAGCGGTAGAGGGCGTCGGCCGGGTCCGATGGCAGGGGGCTGCGCCAGCGTCTGGCGTTGCCGGGCGAGCAGCGAGACGCGGTGCGCGGCGCCGTGCGCGAGCCCGTGGTCAGCCTTTGAGCATGGCCACGACCTCGTTGTGCTTGGTCAGGCCCGAGCGCGTCGATGACCGCGAACCAGTGGTCGAGGGGCTTGCCGTAGGTGGTCTCTGATGTTGCGGATCTGGGACTGCAGGGCGGCGTCGACGTCCATCAGGTCTCCTCGGTGGGTTCGTGTGCCCGCGCTGAGCGCGGCGATCTGGCCGGTGATGTGCTTCGCATGGACCGGTTCGGCTTGGCTCGAGCGCGAGCGCGTCGCGGTAGGCAGCGGCGGCATCCTCGCGGCGGCCGCACCGGGCGAGCAGCGCGCCGCGGGCGATGTGCAGCTGGGGCCAGCGCGGGCGAGCTGCGAGCTGGCGGCGAGGGTGTCGAGGATTGCCAGCCCGGCCGCGGGTCCTTCGGCGTATGCGACGGCGACGGCGCGGTTCGCCTCGATGACCGGTGACGGGTCGAACCGCAGCAGCGTCGCTGTACAGCGCGGCGATCTGCCGCCAGTCGGTGGCGGCGGCTGTCGCCGCGGTCCGCGTGGCAGGCGGCGATGGCGGCCTGCAGCTGGTAGGGGCCGGGACGTGCGCTGGGCGAGCGCCGCGCCGACCAGCGGACCGCCCTGGCCGAGGTGCGGCGCCCGGTCCCACCGGCTGCGGTCCTGGTCGGGGAGCAGGATCGCAGCGCGCCGTCCTGGTCAGCCTGGGCGCTGGCGCTGCGAGGCGCTGGTGGAGCAGGATGAGGGCAAGCAGCCCGGTGACCTCGGGCTCATCCGGCGGGAGCCGGTGCAGCCCGCTGGCGAGCTGCAGCGCTCCTCGCACAGGTCGTCACTGGACGACGGCGCCGGTGCCGTGCGGCGAGTGTCCCTCAGCGAAGGTGAGGATCGCGCGGAGCACCGACGCCAGCGCGGGCAGCCGGCGTTCGCCCGGATCAGGCACGCGCAGCCGGATGCCCGCGTCGCGGATCTTCCGCTTCGCCCGCACGATCCGGCTGAGCGACGGCTCGGCTCGGGCAGCAGCAGCAGCCGGGCGATCGACGCCGCCAACGAGCCCGCACACGACGCGCAAGGTGAGTGTCACCAGCGATGCCGGGTCCAGCGCCGGGTGGCAGCACGCAAACAGCAACGCCAGCTGGTCGTCTCCGGCGACGGCGCTGCCGTCCGGCTCGGCAGCGGCCCACTCCTGCGCGGCTTGGCGCTCCTTCCCGGCGCGGGCGCTCTCGCGGCGGCAGGTGGTCCAGCGCGCGGCGCCGCGCGACCGCGACGACCCAGCCACCGGGATTGGCCGGAAGGCCCTCACGCGGCCACTGCGCCACAGCTGCCGCGCACGCCTCCCGCGCGCAGTCCTCCGCCAGCGACAAGTCACCCGCGAGCCGGGCCACCGACGCCGCCGCGGGCCACCACGCGGCACGCAGGGGCCCGTTCGGTGTCCCCGCTCAGTGCGGCCCCATCACCATCAGCGGCCGGACCTCGACCGACCCGTACCTGGCCGACGGGATCGCCGCCACATACCGCAGCGCGGTGTCCAGATCCTCGCAATCGAGGATGTAGTAGCCGCCGAGCTGCTCCTTAATCTCGGCAAACGGCCCGTCGCTCAGCTGCGTCTCACCGTTGCGGACCCGGACGCGTGGTAGCAGTCTGCGGCGGCTGCAAGGGGCTGCTGTCGACCAGGACGCCGGCTGTCCGCCATCGCTGCCGTCGCGGACTGAAACTCGCCGAGCATCTCCATGAACTCCGGCGTCCCCGGCGCCTACTCGGCGCCCGGCTCGCCGTAAAAAGCAGAGCAATGTACTTCATGCCGCCCTCCCGCTGCCGGGTTTCGGACGTCACCGTGTTATCGGACGCGGCCCCCGGATTCGACAGCCACAGGCAGAAAATCTCGAAGACCAGACACTGCCCACTGCCCCCGCTGATTCGGTCACAGCCGGGTCACAGTTTCAGCCCACCGCCGTGACGGGCCAGGATCGTTGCCAGCATTTCCACCCGAGCTCTGCCCGGGAGGCGTCGCGGCTCGCCCATCTCGGTGATCGATGACTGCACGTCCGGGTCACGCAGGGCGCAGATCGAGCGGCTCGGCGGCGGGCAGGGCGTCGCCGCTGAGCACGATGTCGAAGTCTTCCCAGGCGACCGGGACGAAGCCGAGGTCGAGCGCGGTGGCGGCGGCGCGCACCCCGAGCCCGGTGTCGGCCTGGCCGGAGGCGACCGACATGGCCACTTCCAGGTGGGATGCTGCCTCGGGGCCGGTCACCGAGGCGGGTGCGATGCCCGCTTCGGTCAGCAGCCGGTCCAGCAGCACGCGGGTGCCAGCGCCGAACTGGCGGCGGGCGATCCGCAGGGCGCGCAGGTCACCGGGGCCGCTGATGTGACCGGGGTTGCCTGCGGGCGTCAGCAGGCCTTGCTCGCGCCGCCACAGGTGGATGATCGCCGGGCGGCGCCCGCGCAGCAGCGTCGCGGGCGAATGGGCTGTTGTGGCCGCCGGAGCGGTGCCGCAGATGGATGGCGGCGGCGTCGGCGGTGCCGCGCCAGATCCTGGTCAGGCCGTGGAAGCTGCCGCGCGTGCTTGCGCCGTCGTGACGCGCCCTCGAGATCCGCTGGCCCCCGGGCTTCTGGTTGAGCGGACCGGCTCCTCCCGTTACAGCCAGCCCAGGGCCGGGCGGTCGGCTACGGAATGTAAGCGCGGCCGGGGTCCCTCAGCGCTCGCAGGCACGCATATCCCTGCCGACTCGGTGCGTTCTGTCCGCGATTGAGCGTGCGGTGATCACCAGGCACAGGTCTGCTGGTTCGGGGCCGTTGCAGCAATACGTAACTGAACGAAGTACATC
>ERZ1370068.7844-contig-6738_pt1 | contig 55137 bp, 65 predicted proteins | sample MGYA00561227_ERZ1370068 | MGnify/ENA primary metagenome ERZ1370068 (study PRJEB38410, sample SAMEA6850437) | metagenome | study: Metagenomic assessment of the ecological functions of the soil: analysis of the soil microbiota associated with the... | reverse complement strand
TTGACATTGCTACCCTTTTCCCAATGCGCTTCCTGAATTCAAAAAGAATATACTCATCACTCGATTGAAAAAAAGGCAGGAAAGCTCAGCTTGGCAATATCGAGCCTGCTCTCAGGGCCCATTGGTTAAGCGTTTCAACATCCTCAAGCATAACCTCAAATTCAAATCCCCGCTGTATCAATTTTTTATTGACCAATGCATCAAAAGATGAAGGTATCGTTTGGGCAGGAGAAAAACCAAGTGAAAGTTTCAAGTTTATCAGTTTTAATTTTACTGTCTCTACTCAGGTGTATCAGTTCTTTATTCAGATTGACGTGATCGATGCTCTTCATGTCCCATTTTGTTTTGTCTCTTTCTGCTATATAATTTGAAATGCTGCGAAGTTGAAGGAACGTGAATCTTTTCCATCAGGCATGTAGTAGTGCGAGGCAGCTCCCTCCATTGGATTCTGATCGCCGGCCCAAAGAGGCTCCTCGTAAAACCTGGCTCTTTGCCTTGATGTAGTTATTTCATTGACCGAGATGGCGTTGACCTTTTTAACTTCGATTTCTTTAAAGCTCCATTGTCGTTTTTCAAGTTTTCTCATCCTTTTTAAAAGGAACTGGTCATGAGGAATAAGCTGCAGATCAAACAGGGTTTTCCAGCTTTTTTAATTCTATTACACTTTGGTCGGCAATGGTTTCTTTTTTTACGGCAACTACAGTACCTAATGGAATTTTTGTCAAAAACATCCGGCCACACCGGCCTGTATCACAAGGTCAGGCCGCGTTTTAATTGTAATTGCTTTAAAAGGCGATATGTTGTAGCCGTAAGCCTATGCCCGTGATAAGTATATCAAATGTTTTGAGGTTTTTTGTATTCCTGTAATACTCAAAAAAAGGCCCTATTTCTTTTGCCGTTGCAGCAATTAATAAAATATCCCATACAACCTGGGCGCAAAGTTATTGATTCATGATGAAGAACTGCTTTCACTTAACTTTGCCATTCATTTTTTATTATGGTTTATCTCACAAGAGCGGAACATTTCAACGCGGCTCATAAACTTTACAACCCTTCATGGAGCAAGGAAAAAAAATGATGAGGTTTTGGAAAATGTGCCAATGACAATTGGCATGGACACAATTATGAATTGTTTGTTACAGTAAAAGGCGAGCCTGATCCTGATACTGGTTTTTAGTTGATGCAAAAAAACTGAGCATTATTATTAACGAACATGTCGTCGACAAACTTGATCATGCAGGAACCTGAATCTTGATGTTGATTTTATGCAGGGGAAAATGTGCAGCTCAGAAAACCTGGTCATGAGAAATTTGAATCCAGCTTCGGTCACATTTGCCGGATAATGTTCAATTGCATCTGCGTCAAATTATATGAAACTCCGAGGATCTATGTTGAATATTTCGGAGACAAATAGTTTACAAACGGTAAACTATTTTATAATTTTCTGCGTTAAGATTAGAGTTTATTGTTTGCGATCAGATGAACTAAATTTTTGTAATTTAAAATATGAGCGAGAAAGTATCAGTTTTCAGGCAGGAGCATTTTTAATGCGGCTCATAGATTATATAATGACGGCCTGGGATTATAGCAAAAATGAAAAAGTGTTTGGCAAATGCGCATTGCCCAGTATTATATGGCCATAATTACGAGATGGAGGTAAAGTAACTGGCGAACCGGATGAAGAAACAGGTTATGTAATTGATGTTAAACTTTTATCTGACATCATCAGGAGAAGTTGTCCAAAGGTTTGATCACAAAAATCTAAACCTTGATACCGAGAGAATTTAAAAATTTGAACCCAACGGCTGAGAACATTGTTGTAGTTATTTATAAGCTGCTAAGACCATACATTGATAGCAAGTTTGATCTGCAGGTAAGATTACTTATGAAACACCGAGAAATTTTGTTTGAGTACCCGGTAAATTAGATGAGAATTATAAAATAAAAAAGGAACCAGAGACCTTTAACACAAAACATAATCATCAAGTGTCATGCAAAAAAAAGTTGAAGAGTGTTGTGATGATGTGAATTGGAAAAGATGGCGAAGAATAACAAGGAGATATTAAGACTGATCGGTGAGGACCCGGACAGGGAAGGCTCTGGCCAAAACACCGATGCGCATTGCAAAGGCAGTACAATTTATGACCCAGGGCTACAAGATGAGCGCAAAAAAATAATCTGACTCAGCAAGCAGTTTTGGGGAAAGCGTCAGTGAAATGGTGATCGTAGAGGACGTCGAACTGTATTCAATGTGCGAGCATCACATGCTTCCTTTTTTGGCCAAGGCGCACATTGCCTACATCCCCAATGGGTTACATTGTCGGCCTTAGCAAGACTTGCCCGCGTGGTAGATGCCATGTGTATGCAAGACGCCTGCAGGTGCAGGAAAGAATGACCACCCAAATTCTGGCTGCAATACGCGAATCACTGCAGCCACTCGGGGTAGCGCTGTGGTGATCGGGCAAAACACTTGTGCATGATGATGCGCGCGGAGTGCAAAAGCAAGATTCTGGTTACCACTACCTCGGCGCTTTGACGGTGAGCTTCTTGAATAATCATATTACCCGCAATGAGTTTTTGAAATTGATCGCTGCGGACCTTAGTTAGTTGCCGGACAAGCTCCGGCCCCTTTCTCCTTCAGTTTTTGAAATTATAATTTTGTTATTTATAGTTGCTCAAACACTCTTATTTTTGAACCTTAACGGGCTAAATCATGAAGCATGCTTATGTCTTCCCGGGACAGGGTTCACAATTTCCCGGAATGGGAGTGGAGCATTACCAGAATAGTGTGTTCTCAAAAATTGTTTGAACAGGCAAATGAAATTTTAGGCTTTCGTATTTCAGACATTATGTTTCGTGGCACCGAAGAAGACCTGAAGCAGACAAAAGTAACCCAGCCCGCTGTTTTCCTTCACTCTATTATCGCTTACAGAAGTCATTGAAAATGCAAAAGCCAGACATGGTCGCGGGGCATTCACTGGGTGAATTTTCTGCCCTGGTCGTAAACGGCACATTGAGTTTTGAAGATGCATTAAGTTTGGTTTCGGTTCGTGCACAGGCGATGCAAAAGGCCTGAGCTAAATCCATCAACGATGGCAGCGGTATTGGGATTGGCAGATGAAAAAGTGGAGTCAGTTTGCTCAGAGTGCAAAAGGAAACAGGCGAAGTGGTTGTGCCGCCGCGAACTATAATTGCCCCGCCAATTGGTGATCAGTGGTTCCCTGCGAGGGATTGAGATTCGCCTGCGAGCGGATGAAAGCCGCCGGTGCAAAAGAGCCGTCATTCTCCCGGTAGGCGGAGCCTTCCATTCGCCGCTGATGAAACCCGCCTCGCGAGGACCTGCAGGCAGCTATAGAAAAACAAGATTTCATACCCCCGTTTGTTCCGTCTACCAGAATTCAGTTGCCAAGGCTGTCATGGATGCAAATGAGATCAAAGTAAATCTGATCGATCAATTGACAAGTCCTGTGCGTTGGACACAAAGTGTGTCAACCATGATCGCTGATGGAGCGTCCACTTTTACTGAAGCGGACCAGGCGAAGTGTTGCAGGTGGATTAATACTCAAGATCAACTAAAGAAATGGACCGTGGAAGGTGTGAGTTAGAGGGATTGTGTAGTCAGCTTTCAGCAATTCTATTTTGCTTCCGCTGCTGCCTGCCCCGACTTGTCGGGGTCGCACTCTTGTACTTACTCAATTCTACTCAACAATTTTGAATTCTCAAACATAAATGCTGCAGTTTAGCCAGCCTGCATCAAAATCTGCGTTATACTTTTTATAAAAATTAATGGCCGGCTCGTTCCAGTCGTAAGTACCTCGCCAGATAATGCGGTTAAATTTTTTATCTCTTGCTTCTTCGATCAGCCGGTCGAATCAATAGTCTGCCAGTACCTACTCCCCGCATTTCATTTGTAATGAGAATGTCTTCAAGATACATTCGCCTGGCCCTTCCACGTAGAGTAGCGAATATAGTAAAGAGCAAAGCCGACAATTCTTTCATCAACTTCAGCAACGAAAGCCACACCAAACCGGCTGGTTACCAAAACCGCTTTCAGTGAAGTGATCCAAGAGTAACGGTCACTTCACCAGGTGCTTTTCATAAGTAGCTAATTCTGCACTAATTCAAGTAATCTTGAGCAACTCATCTTTGACTGCTCTGCAGAATAGTAGTCTTCATTTTTTTTACTTGCTTAAAAATACCGTTGAAAGGAAGTCGCTCTGATTTTTAATTGTAATTGTTCAATTTATGCCAGGTCCTTTTACGAATCTTCCAGGTCTTGCATTAGTGTGTTCACCATCCTTTAAAACCACCACTCCGTTCACAAAAACATGGATCATTCCCGAGGCGTATTGATGTGGCTTTGCAAATGTAGCATTGTCTTTCACTGCATTTGGATCCAAAGACCACAATGTCGCTGCATCCCCAACCTTTAATTCGCCACGTTTTTGAAGCTTCAGGTTTGTGGCTCGGTAATTTAGAAAGTTGATAAACCGCTTGCGTGGAAGTACTTTTTCATCCCTCGAATATTTGCCGAGTACTCTTATAAAACTTCCATAAGCTCTGGATGCGGATTTGTCTTTAAAAATACCCCTTCCGGAGCTTGAGATGATTCGTCAGAGCAAAAGCTCATCCATGGAACTGCGACTTCTTTTTGCACATTAACGAATCCATAGAAAAATACGATACACCGATGCGGGTGCTGTCTTCTACAATTAAATTCATCAGCAGTTTCTTCTGGAGAAGTGCCCCTTATTTTTGCCACTTCTTCCAAAGTTTTTCCAATATATTTTCGAAGCGAATCTCGTTTGAATGCTAATAACAGGACTCCCTTCGCGCGCTAGCACCATAACAAGTATTCTCCCAATCCTGTGCATTTGTATCCATTGCTTTCTTCATTTTTTCCCGAACATCGGCTCTTTGCAAGCGATGCCAGAGACTGTCAAAACCTCCATCCTGTAACGAAGGTGGAAATGCTGCGGTCAGACCAGTTGCACTTGCATGATAAGTATACATGTCTCGCAGTGATCCTTAATCCTTCTGCTCTCGCCTTGTTGATTTTTTTATAAGACTGTCAACCTTCCACCAGTTATCTTTTCCTGAAGCCTTGAAATGATAGATCTCTGCCGGAGATTTGCTTCTTTCGAGATGGTCATTAATTCGTCAACGGCTTCAAATAATTTATTGCCTTCATTGCGGATGTGAGAAATGTACATGCCATTATACTTCGCCGCTTCTTTACATAATTCAGTCAATTCATTTGTCTTCGCAAAAAAAGCCGGTGGATGAGATCAATGAAGAGCCAACCCCCATAGCGCCTTCCTCCATCGCCTGCCGGACTAACAATTTCATACTGTCCATTTGCGCTGGTGTTGGATCACGGTCATCTTCTCCGACAACGAATTGACGAGACTGTGGTGGCACCAACAAAAGAAGCAACGTTACAGGAGATTCCTTTTTCTCTAACCAGTTCAAGTACTCTCCCAGCGTATTCCATTCTACATTAAACTTGATATCTGTTTGCCCCTTTTGCATCTGCTCTTTCATCTTTGAGTTCAAAGGACCCATGCTCTCACCTTCACCCATTACTTCAAGAGTTGCTCCCTGGCGTAGCTCACTTTGTGAACGACCATCTTCAATGAGCGATTCGATTCAGACCAGCTCAGCATATTAGTATGAATCCGGTGCAATAGCCATTCCCTTTGCATCGATCTCATTTTTGCGTGATTCATTTGAAAGGTCGCCGATAAATGCAATGGTGTCTGCGTTGATTGCAACATTCTGCTTTATAAGGTTCACCACCATTGCCATCATAGATCATTCCATTGCGAATGATTGTATCATATTTAGTTTTTTGCTTGCAGGAAAAAAGAACAGGATCGTAAAAAGAAAAAATAATAAGAATCGCATTGCAGTAGTTTTTTATTTGTTATTACGTTTAATGATCGCACCAGGATAAACGCCGGTAGTTTTTCCGTTTTTAAAAACTTGTTTGCTCATTTACCCAAACTATTTCAATTCCCTCCGAAATTTTGTAGGGGCTCTGCAACCGTTGCCTCATCGCTTACTTTGCGGGATCAAAAAGCACAAGATCGGCGCAATATCCTTTTACGATCAGCCCTCTTCCTTTTATTCCCATGATGCTCTGCAGATAAGCCGGTCATTTTGTGTATAGCTTCCTGGAGTGTAAATATCTTTTCTTGTCTTGCATAGTGACCAAGCACTTTTGTAAAAGCTCCGTAACCACGAGGATGTCACTCCAAAGGAAGAGCCATCAGAACAAATATTAGCTTGCGGCCAGCCTCATTAATTTTTGATATCTCTCTCATTCATTGAAGTGGCTAAAATGCCTTCATCGCATGGTCTTTTCTTTTCCTTCTCAAAGTTCTCTATTCGTGCAATGAGTTCTATCAACATTTGTGCAGGGTTTTATTTTCCAACTCGGCAATGCTCGCCAGGCTTTTTCCCTCATATTGGGGTTGTATTTCGTAACTGCTTAGAATGATATCTTCGGGAAGTGTGATTTCCTGTAGATCAGGTTTGCTTCCTTTTTCGTCAGTAAAATTTCTGTCTGGAAATAAAACACGAATAGTTGAATGCCAGAAAGCATAAGGATAAATATCGCTTGTAATGTTTACTCCATTTTTCTTGCATCATCGAGCAGCCTCAATAAGCTGTCTGATTTTCCCCAAAGATTGTGCATAGCCAATTTTATATGACTAACCTGCACGGGAATTTTTGCCAGCTTTCCGATGTTGATGATCTCATCAATAGCCTTCCAGAAAATAGCGGTCTTCACTCCGGATATGACTGATATACCGACCACCATAAGGTGCCACTTCTTTGGCGAGTTGTAATACTTCGTCAGCACTTGAATAAATACCAGGATCATATTCCAGGCCTGTTGACAGACCAAATGCTCCCGCCTGCATATCTTGCCTGAGCATCAGTTTCATTTTTTCAATTTCATCCTGCGTTGCAGAAACGCCTGAAATCTTTTCCCAATACGGAATCCCGAAGCGTATTGTGACCACAGTAAGATCCAATATTAATAGCAACAGGTGTATCAGATACCTGTTGAAAAAATGTTGCAAGCGGAAAATTTGATTCGCCATCCTGGCCAATGATGATAGTGGTGATGCCCTGGCTCACTGCAGCCAAAAAATCACGATGCTGAAATAACTCACCTGCATGATGACTGTGAGTGTCAATAAAACCCGAGCGCCAGCGTAAGCCCTTTGGCGTCAATTTCGCTTTTGCCGATCCGCGTTCAAGATCACCGATAAACGCGATGGTATCAGCACTAATTCCGATGTCAGCGCTGAATGGCTCATTTCCCGTACCGTCGCAGATCATTGCATGGCGAATGATGGTATCGTAATCAGTTTTTTGTTTAGAGAAGAATAAAAATGCAGGAAGAAAAACCAAAAAATAGTTTTCTCATGGTTCAGTTTTGGCTGTAAGTTTTTAAATAAATATAGGTATTAGATGAATAGAATTGCACCCAAACGAAGATCAATTTAAATGTATTTTTATTTAAGAAGCTAATGCCTGCTCCAGGTCCGCAACGATATCCTGGACGTTCTCGATACCTACATTCATTCTTATTAATCCATCTGTGATCCCATATTTATCTCTTTGTTCCTTTGGTATTCCTGCATGTGACATGGATGCCGGATGTGAAAGCAATGTATCACAGGTCCCTATGAAACAGTTCGAACACACATTTTCAACTTATTCATAAAATCGATCCCGGCCTGCAAGCCATTTTTTAACTCAAAGCTTAACATGCCGCCGGGTCGTCCGCATTTGTTTCATCGCCACTGTATGAGTCGGGATGTGATTCAAGTCCAACATAATTTACTTTTCCAACCGCTTTATTCTTTTCTAAAAGTTGGCGACTTCCATCGCGTTTGCGCAGTGACGTTCCATTCTTAGCTCTAAAGTTTTTATTCCTGTATCAGTAAAAAAGCATCGAAGGGATTTGCATTTCCACCCAGCAACCGGTGCACTTTGGTAATATGACCTTTCATCAATTCTATATCCCGTCCTAAAGAATTCCACCGATGGCAGTACCATGTCCGTTTAGAAATTTTGTAGTAGAGTGAACAATGAAATCCGCACCGTATCGAAAAGGTTGTTGTAAAAATGGGAGTCGCAAATGTGTTATCGCATGCAATGATGATGTTGTATTGTTTTGCCAGTTTACAAAGTGCCTCAAGATCCACGCATTGAATGGTAGGATTGGCGGGTGTTTCAAGATAAAGCAATTTGATCCCACCCGCTTTCATTGCTGATTCGGCTTTATTCAGATCTCTCAGGTCGATGATCTCCGCGCGTGATATTTAATGGAGGTAAAATTTTTCTGAACCAATTCATCGGTACCACCATACAGGGAAAAATGAGTCAAGAATTTTATCACCCGGTTTTAGTACAGCAAGCATAAGTGTAGAAATTGCTGCCATACCTGAGGCGTGAAGTATTCCTTTTGCCTGTAATGCAGACCCGTTTTTATGTGAAAGACCAAAGGTTTCAAGTGCGGAAATTTTTTCCTCAGCTTCAGATATAGTTGGATTCCCCCAGCGGGAATAGATATATCCTTCTTCCTGTCCGCTAAATCTTCGCATACCCTGCTCAGCTGTATCATATACGTAAGTGCTGGAAGCATAAATAGGGACCTGGTGAGCATACATCGGATCTTTTTTATGACCGCCATGAACGGCCAGCGATGTCCACCCTGAAACAGGGAAAATCTTTATCCATAATTGAAATTTGATTTCAAAAGTAGCAGAAAGAAGTATACAACTTCAGTTCCTCGGTTTTACAGGTACTAAAGGCGGCCTTCTTTTTGTAATTGTTTACTTGATTAATTGTTCATATAAAAGTAAACTATGAAGGCGTTTTTTATTTCTTTCATCATGATATTATTTTCTGAGATCGTTCTTTCTCAACAAGTGCGATTTGGACTTGATCCTGGCTTTGCGATCTCCCGCGTGCGATTATCAGCCTCAATGAAGGAATTGACCGGAGAATTTTTGGAGGATTTGATGGGGTGCACTTCTTGAAATTGGAGTTAGTCTCCAAACTTAAACTTCAACCCGAAGTAAATTATTCGATCATCGGTGTTGAGTTGAATGATGGTGAAAACGAAGCGACAATAAAACTCAGGTATGTTGATGTTGCTTTATTGGCAAAATTAGGTGTATGTGAAAAGGTCAATTTGTTTGCAGGCCCACAGGTTGGATTTTTAACCTGGGCAAAAAGAGATTCTTCATTTACAAACGAAATGCTCGATCTGAAAAATGATTTTAAGGATCACGACTATGGATTAGTGTTCGGAGCAGAATATAAGTTTAACAACCATATTTTTTTGAGTGGAAGATATTACCATGGCTTATACCAGGTTGCTGAAAGTTGGAATGATTTTGTTTTGCGTAATCGCTATATTAGTTTCAGATTGGGTTATATTTTTTAATACGCCCATTTTACCAGCGTAGCTCCCCAGGTGAAAGCCTCCACCAAAAGCGGCAAGCACAATCAAAGTCACCTTTGTTCAGATCGTGTTTCCATTCCCATAAACAAAGTGGAATGGTAGCGGCTGGTAGTATTGCCATATCGTTGAATGTTCAGCATCACTTTATCCTGCGATAATCCCATACGATTAGCAGTTGCATCAATGATTCTTTTATTGGCCTGGTGAGGAACAAGCCAGGCGATGTCATCCCCGGTCAAATGATTTCTTTCCAATAATTCTGCACTTACATCAGCCATGCCTTTTACTGCGAATTTAAAAACAGGCTGCCCATCCTGGTAAATAAAATGTTCTTTGGCTGCAACCGTTTCATTCGATGGCGGTCTTAATGAACCACCGGCCTTCATGTGTAAATAGTTAACACCACTTCCATCACTTTTCAATAGACTATCCAGGATACCATAGCCCTCGTGATTTGGTTCCAATAAAATAGCAGCGGCTGCATCGCCAAATAGAATACAAGTAGTGCGGTCACTGTAATCAACTATCGAGCTCATTTTATCGGCACCTACTACCACTACTTTTTATAACGGCCGCTTTCAATAAGAGCAGCTCCCGTTGTCACTGCGTATAAAAACCTGAACAAGCGGCTTCAAGATCAAAACCCCAGGCATTCTTTGCTCCGACCTTGTTGCAAATAATATTGGCGGTGGCAGGAAACATCATATCAGGAGTAACCGTGCTGCAGATCAGGCAATCAATCTCTGATGGATCAATTCCTCTTTTCTTGCAAAGATCCATTACTGCGGGTGCGCCCATATCAGAAGTTGCCAGTCCTTCACCTTTCAAAATGCGACGTTCTTGTATCCCTGTTCTTGTACGTATCCATTCATCGTTTGTATCAACCATTTTTTCAAGATCGGCATTCGTCAATTTATCTTCCGGAACATAGCCTCCAACACTTGTAATCGCAGCAGTAATTTTTGCCATGAAATATTTTTTTGCGGCACGAAGATACAATAATGCAAAATGCGTCGATTTCTGACTAGTTCAGTGATTCAGGTCAGGTGGAATCATGTCATTTTCAAATTTTGACCTCGCTTCCTTACTTTCGCAGCTATGATTTCTTTTTTAAAGGGGATTTTATAGTTAAGGCTCCGGCTTCGGTGGTGATCGACGTGAACGGAGTAGGCTACGAGGTACTTATCAGTTTAAACACCTATTCAAAAATTCAACATCTTGATAAGGGTCAATTATATACCTGCACTCCTTATCAGGAAGATGCCCATACACTCTATGGGTTCTTTGACATAGCAGAAAAAGAGATGTTTTTGCAGATTATCAATGTCTCAGGGATTGGTGCTTCAACTGCAAGAATGATGTTATCGTATATGAAACCGGATGAACTTGCAAGAGCGATCATAAACGGAGACATCAGGACGCTGGAAGGCATAAAAGGGATCGGAAAAAACAGCTGAAAGACTGGTTGTAGAATTAAAGGACAAGCTTGCAAAACATACCCCTCGAAACAAATATTTCCACTTTGAAACACAATACTTTGCATTCAGATGCGTTAAATGCCTTGCTGGCTTTGAGGCATCAATCGTCTGGCCGCCGATCAGGCTATTCAGAAGACCCTGGTGGAACAGCAAAATCTGCCACTTGAGGATTTGATAAAAAAAGCACTACGTACTTTATAGATTTCATTTCTACATTACTAATTGGTTAGGAAAAAATTGAACTTAAGGGTACCCATATCCTCCGCAAGCTGATTGGCCTGGCATTCTTGTTTGCGATCGCGCTGCAGGTCAATGCACGTTTTTATTTTGACCCATCCCCACCAAATTTTTTTCAGGTTTTTTAGTTTAGACACCACACGTTATCCACTGTACGATCGTTATGGTGATCCTTACAGCTACCCAAACCGAAATCCTTTTTATTTACAGGATACATCCTTTATCAAAAGAAATATTGTTTATGATCCTCTAACAAAGGAATACTATATGAAGAAAAGATAGGTAGTCAATATTATCGCACGCCAGGTTAGCTTTTCCATGAAGGAATTCATTGATATGCAGGGCAAAAAGATGAAGAAGATTATTTCAGAAAAGCGGGCAAATTTGCTTAGCTGACATGAACCGGCGCACGTATAAACCAAAGTTCAAATTTTCAAGCAACTGGGTAAATCGTATTACCGGGAATGGCAAAATTGAAATTAAACCCTCTGGTTACGTTGATATTTTAGCCGGTTACCAGGGTCAAAACACAAAAAATCCAACTCTTCCGGAAAGAGCAAGAAAAAATGGCGGTTTTGATTTCAATATGAACTCTCAATTACAGGTAGATGCGAACATTGGTGATAAATTAAAATTGCCGATCAATTATAATACGCTTGGCAAATTTTGATTACGAAAATCAAATCAAACTTAGATTATCACGGCCAGGATGATGAGATCTTGAAATTATTCCAGGCAGGTAATATAAATTTTACCACAAAAGGAACATTGATCCCGGGTGCTCAATCCTTGTTTGGGATAAAAACACAATTACAATTTGGAAAATTATTTATTACCAGGTGCATTGGCTAATCAGCGATCACACCCGGCAAACTCTTGGTTTGCAGGGCGGCTCTGCTACACAAACGATTTTCTCATGAAGGCGGATGAATATGAAGAGAACCGTCACTTCCTTTTGGCGCAATATTTCCGCAATCATTTCAATGAAGCCATGAAGAATTTGCCGATATGTAAATTCTGCTGTGCAGATACAACGCATTGAAGTTTGGGTCACTAACCGTAACAGGCGCTACCACTGATACGAGAGATATCAGTTGGTTCTAGGCCAACCTCATGGCCTGAGAGGATAGGCGCTAATACCTTACCAGATAATTCTGCAAATAGCTCTTTACCAAAACATCACCGGAATCCTGCCGCCCGAAATTCTACAGCAGTTACCAGTATTTTAACGGCAGTGGGTTTGCAGCCAGTGCAGGATTTTGAAAAAACATTTGCCAGAAAACTTCAGCCAACAGATTATTATTTTAATCCGCAGATCGGATTTCATTTCATTGAATCAACAATTACAACCCGATGAAGTTTTAGCTGTAGCATTTCAATATACTTATAATGGCAAAGTTTGCACAGGGTAGGAGAGTTTTCACAGGACTGTTCCTCCGGATTCAACAGGTAACTACTCAAAGAGTTTTATTCCTGAAATTATTAAAAGCAACTTCACAACGGACCATACCTTCCTATCTGGGACCTGATGATGAAAAACGTATACTCAGTAGGCTATGGTCAATTGGACAGCACAAGATTTTCAACTTGATGTTTTATATGAGGAGCCAAGTCTTGGTGAAAAAAGATACTTACCACCTGACCCGGTGGTCCAGCAATTACAAAGGTCAGCCACTTCTTTCGTTATTAAATCTTGATCGGTTAAATAATCAAGAATGATCCGCAGCCAGACGGAGTATTTGACTATGTAGAAGGCTTTACAGTCATTCCATCGCAAAGCCGTATCATTTTTCCCGAGCTTGAACCTTTTGGGCATGCATCTTGATTCTGTTTATGCCAACCAGGCAGAATCGTGATAAATATTTGTTTTATCCATTGTATGATACCATTAAAGCCATCGCATCAAACTTATGCCAACCTCGATCGTTTCATGATTGAAGGCAAAATCCAAATCAACAAGCAATTCAGATTACCAATTAGGCTATAATATACCCAGGGGTTCCGTATCGGTCACAGCCGGTGGACAGATATTAAGAGAGAATATTGATTATGAGATCAACTATGATCTTGGAACATTGAAGATCATCAACCCGGCTATTATCAGTACAGGCTTACCGGTGCAATGTGCAATATGAAAACAACGCAACGTTCGGGATTACAACAAAAAAATTATATCGGATTGAGGCTTGATTATCTTGTCAATACCAGCACCTGAGCCTCGGCGGCTACCATCGTACGACTGGGTGAGAGACCATTCTTTACAAAAACAAATTATGGCGAGGATCCGATCCAGGAACACCATGTATAGGCGCTGATTTTGATTACCGCAATGAGAGTCCCCAGACTTATCAAAATGGCTTGATAAACTTCCTTTCTATTCTACAACTAGCACTGTCAAGCATTACAGCCTATGGTGAGGTAGCTGAATTAATTCCGGGGCATCCTAAACAAATTGGGAAAGGAAGCAGCGGGCAAAGTTATATTGATGATTTTGAAGGAACCCGCAGCAGTATTGACCTCCGGTTTCCCCTTATAAGCTGGACTCTTGCTTCTGTACCCGCAAAATGCCGTCGATCAGAACGGGAACATTCTTTTTCCGAGGCCACATTAAATAATGACCTGTCTAGTGGTTATAACCGGGCCAAGATCGCATGGTATAACATTGAGCCTGTATTACAAGAGCGGAACAATCCCAATAATCCTTTGCGAAATAATCTTGTTGAATTGTCAAAGCCTGAATCAAGATTGGTACTACAGCAGGAAATTTTTCCGGAAAGAACAACGAACCTTGGACAGGGACAACTCACGACTTTTGATCTTGCCTATTATCCCAGTGAAAAGGGTCCTTACAATTTCAGAACTGATGTAAATCCATCAACCGGTGAGTTGTTGGATCCAAAAAAAGCTTTGGTGGCATTATGCGCAACGTGGATCAGACAGATTTTGAAACAAGCAATATCGAATACATTGAATTTTGGTTGCAGGATCCGTTTATCAATAAACCGGGTAGCTCGGGTGGACAATTATATTTCAACCTCGGAAATATTTCGAGAAGATATTTTGAAAGATGGCAAACGCCAGTACGAAAATGGATTGCCAACTCCAAAAAACGCTCCGCCGATTGATACGAGTACTGTATGGGGACAGGTGCCAAGTAATCCTTTGCAGGTTACAAACGCATTTAGCAATGATCCTGCTGACAGACCTTACCAGGATGTGGGATATGATGGCTTAACGGATACTGCTGAGCTAAGAAAGTTTTCCGGGTTATCTAAATGCGCTTGGTTCTATCTACGGTATCAATTCACCAATTTTTCAAAACGCGGAAAAAGATCCATCGGGTGATGACTTCAAAAATTATCGCGATAATTCTTTTACGAGGTAACGATGGTATTTTGACCAGGTATAAAGACTTTAATAACCCACAGGGCAATTCGCCCATTGCTGACAACAACTCGCAATATACCAATGCTGCAACGTTGTATCCTGACCAGGAAGACCTGAACCGCGATAACACAATGAATGAGGCAGAAGAATATTTTCAATATCGGGTTGATTTGAGACCAGGGCATGAGTACCGGCAACTAACCAATACATTACCGACGTAAGAGAAGCTCACGTTGACCTGCCGGATGGAACCAGTCGGACTTGAACATTGGTATTTGTTCAGGATTCCGGTTAGTTCCTTTCAGAATAAGATCGGAAACATTCCGGATTTTAAATCCATTCGCTTTTGTCCGGATGTTCCTTACCAATTTTGATGATAGCATTGTTTGTCGATTTGGAAAAATGGAATTAGTAAGAAATCAATGGCGCAAATTCAATTTCAACATTGATACAACGGGTAATTATACAAACCTGCCTGCCAACGATCCCTGTGTCTACAAATGTGCTTGCAGTAAATATCGAAGAAAATGATTCCCGTGAACCGATCCCTTACAGGATACCACCGGGTATTGAAAGACAACAGGAACTTAGTAATAACAATGTTGAGTTGTTGTTAAATGAGCAATCACTTAGTTTCAAAGTGTGTGGTTTGAATAACAGATGTCCTTAATAACAAGGCCCGTGGCGTATTTAAAACGATGAACCTTGACCTGCGCCAGTTTGGAAGTATGTCGATGTTCATTCACATAGAAGATTCAAATATTCCCGGAACTAATTTTAAAGATGGAGATGTGTTGGGCGTTGTAAGGATTGGAAATGATTTTGCCGGCAATTATTATGAAATAAAGATTCCATTAAAAGTTACTCCATGGTTTACAGCTGATTCATTGTTGATATGGCCTGCTGAAAATAATCTTGATTTTGATCTGCAGGATCTTGTCAATTTAAAATTAGAAAGGAACATAGATCTCGGCATCCAGTCTTCTGCAATATTATCGCAAAGGTTCTTCCAAATGGACGTATTTATGGAATACTTGGAGATCCTAATTTAGGCGAGGTAAAGGGAATGTTATTGGGTCTCGAAAATGTCAGGACAGGAAACTGTCTGTGCTGAAGCGTGGTTCAATGAACTTCGTTTATCACGACTGGATGAAAAAGGTGGCTATGCGGCGGTTGGCAGAGTTGATGTGAACCTTGCCGATCTTGGAACACTCTCGTTGGCAGGAAGTGTCAGAAGTACAGGTTTTGGAACCCTGGAGCAGCGGGTAAACGAACGCAGTCGCGAGGATGATTATCAATTCGATGTGTCCACTAATCTTGACCTGGGAAAATTATTGCCTAAGAATGCCGCTATTCAGCTTCCCGTTTACGCCAGCGTCAATCGAACATCCAGCACACCTGAATATGATCCCTATGACCAGGATGTAAAATTGAATCAAAAATTAGATGCCGCCACTTCCAAGTTTGAAACAGATTCTATTAAAAATGTGTCTGAAGACATTACCACGACCAAAACTTTTACGGTATCAAATGCAAGAAAGAACAGAACAGGAAATAAGAAACCAAAGCCCTGGGATATTTCAAATTTGGGATTCAATTATGCTTATATCAACATGGAGCATCACAATCCATTGATTGAAAAAGAAGAGTTGCGAAGAACAAGAGCAGCGATCGATTATACCTATGCGCCACAGGTAAAACCGGTAGAGCCGTTCAAACAGCTTATCAAATCAAAATCACCATGGTTTGCTCTGATAAGAGATTTTAATTTTAATTATCTCCCATCGTTGTTTTTCTTTTAAAGCCGACATATCCAGGCAGTTTGGTTCTTTTCTTTCGCGTAATGTTGGCGGAGGACCTTATAAAGTTCCTGAAACCTATGATAAATATTTTCTGTTCGACAGGTATTATATAGTGAATTGGGATCTTACAAAATCTATCCGCATCGATTACACCGCTGTCAATAATGGAAGAGTAGATGAGCCTGCAGGAAAAATTGACACGGAAGAAAAAAGGACTCTGTTCGTAAAAATTTCTTCGATGGAGGAAGAACGACGCATTTTGCCCAGAATATAACGGGCTCTTATACGTTGCCCACGCAAAAACTTCCATTGCTGGATTGGACAACCATCCGCGCCAGCTATACTGCAATTTATAATTGGGATGCGGCTTCATTGCTTGCGCGTAACCTTGGCAATACGATAATGAACGGACAAACGACAAACCTGAATGGCGAGTTTGATTTTAACCAATTGTATAATAAGTCAAAATATTTACGGCTGATCAACAACGAAGGACCCGTGCAAAAGAGCACTGAGCCAAAGCGATTGCAGGTAAAAGCAAATCCTAAGGATACGGCCAGTAAAAAAATGAAATGGATACGAAATCCAAAATGGCAGCCGGCACCGGGTGAGGCAACCAGGTTCATTGGCAGAATATTCCTTGCATTGAAACGGGTGGGTGTTCAATGGAATGAAGACCTTGGAACGATCTTGCCCGGTTATCTCGACAGTACACAATTTCTTGGTCATAATTTCAGAAGTGGAGAACCTGATTGGGGCTTTATTTTCGGAGCGCAACCTGATTCAAATAAAATTAATGGCTATGGTGCCAGGGGATTACTGACACACGATACTTTATTTAACGATCTTATCCGCCAACACTTCAGTCAAAGAATAAATGTCACTGCGCAACTGAGTCCCTATCCGTGATCTGAATATCGATGTGAACGTGCAAAAAACTTATGATAAACAGTATTCAGAACTTTACAAAGACACTAGTATTTACGATAATGTTGGTTTTAACAAGGTTGAGTCCGTATGCGCTGGGTAGTTTTAACATCACATACATCTCTTATCAAACTTTATTCAGAAAGTTCGATCCAAACCAGATATCGGAAACATTTAAGCAATTTGAAGCGAATCGCGTTATTTTATCGCAAAGATTATCTTCAGAGAATCCATATTCACCGAAGGTACGTCGGATCCCAACGATCCGACATTATCAGCTAGGGATATGGTCGCTATTCGCAGGATGTTGTTATACCTGCATTTCTTGCTGCGTATACTAACAAGGATCCGCTTACTATCGATCTTTTGAAAAATTCCAATGCAGAACCTGAGGTCAATCCATTCGGAAGACTTTTGCCAAGGCCAAACTGGAATATTACTTATTCTGGTCTGAGTAAAATAAAGCCACTGGAAAGATATTTACCAATTTCACTCTCCGGCATGGCTACCAGAGTAACCTGAGCATGAACAGCTTTAATACTGCTTTATTATTCCAGGATCCCTGGCACTATGGCTATCCATCATTTATAGATACTACCGGGGGCAATACCACTTTTGTGCCGTATTTCCTGGTACCCAATATTACTATTTCAGAAGCATTTAATCCTTTGATCGGGTTCGATGTAAGTTTTGTGAATCAACTTTCGGCAAGTTTTGAATATAAAAATCAAGAACCTTAAGTTTAAGTCTGATCGATTACCAGTTGGCAGAAAATCAGTCCACGGAGATAACAGTAGGTGTCAACTGGCGTAAGAGGAATGTACCAATTATTAAGAATATAAAGATCGGGAAGAAGGGAATGAAGCTTGATAATGATCTTACCTTCCGCTTTGATTTTAGTTTGCGTGATGATGCTACTGCCAATAGCAAGCTTGATCAGAACACGGCGTTCGGGACCGCCGGTCAAAGGTTATTCGTATCTCACCTTCGCTTGATTACGTTCTCAATAGCCGCGTAAATGTTAAAGTTGTATTTTGAACAGAACCGGGTAATACCAAAAATAGCTACTACAGCACCTGTTACGAATACAAGGGCAGGGGTGCAGATAAGAATTTCATTGGCCCAGTAATGACGGGATACTGATCGGACCGAATGCAATTAACCATTCCTGATAAACAAAAAGAGTCTTCACAGACTCTTTTCCTATTGATAAAAAGTTTTGGTTTGTTATCTTCCGGTTATTGAGGCATTACCTTCCTGCTTTGTTTTTTTGAAAAGCATTACATACCCACATACATTTTTCTTTTTCTTGTTTACCTGTACAGGTTTCATCATGTGATATTCGGTGAATTTTGGTATGTAAGAATAAGAGATAATGTTTCCATCAACATCTCCCCATTGCTTTTTTGATACACGACCATTTTTCACTCCAATCATACATCCGCACTTCATACAGCTTGGATGTATAATCTCCCACAAATACAAACTGGTACCAGCCTCCTTCTGCCAGGGGAACAATTACCGGCAATTCATATTCACTTTCCATGGCCACTGAGGCTTCTTTTAATAATACAAAACCATCTTTGTTGTAAAGTAATTTAAGGCTATCAACCTCGTGCTGTATCATTGAATTGTCGCAAGGATTGGATCTTGATAACGTCTTTTTGGGCAAATGCTCCAAAGAAATCAATAACAATGTGGAGAGTAGGTACGGCCGTTTCATGTGGATTCTTATATAGTATTGGAATAACTCTCATAAATCTAAAAATTACAATCCTGAAGAATAAACTTTATAAGCAGCTTTTTATCTGCCTGAGTATTTTCTAAGAACTCATGCGGCTTATACCTGTCTTGAATAAGGACTATTTCCTATTAAAATAAATCGCGTTTGCCTGTTGTGTACAGGTAACAACTAATTCATTTATACAAACATGGTGGAGGCAGTGTGGTGGTGTAATAAATAATTTCAGCGACATCATCTGCAGATAAAGGAACAATGCCATTGTATACTTGCTTTGCCGTTGTTTCGTCTCCTTGAACCGCACAATACCAAATTCGGTTTCAGCAGCGCCGGGCTCAATGTTGGTTACTTTAATGCCGTGCCTCAGCAGAGTCAATTCGCATCGATTGGCTAATGGCATCAACGGCAAACTTACTGGCACAATACACATTTCCTTTTCATACACCTCAATTCCGCGCAATAGATCCAAGATTTATTATATGACCCCTTCCCTGTTTGATCATATAAGGTATCACTGCCCTGCTTACATACAACAACCCTTTTACATTAGAATCGATCATCGTTTCCCAATCATCTATATCAGCCTCATCAAAATAATCGCGGCCAAGAGCCAGGCCGGCGTTATTAATTAAAACATCAATGCCCTGCCATTCTTCCGGAATGTTTCTACTGCCTCAAAAACCTTTCCACGATTTCGGACATCAAAAGGTAGCAGGCAAACAGCAATATTGAATCTTTTTTCTAACCGTGCTTTTATTTCTTCCAGGCGCTCTTCCCTTCTTCCATTAAGGATAAGATCATAACCATGCAGAGGCAAATTTTTCAGCCGCAGCTTTACCAAAACCAGAAGTGGCACCCGTTATAAAAACTATTTTGGGCATGGGAGAAGTTTGAAAGTTTACGAGTTCACAAGTTTACAAGTTTTATCAACAACTTTGGAACTCCTGAACCTGGAACTTGAAACTAACGAATTAACGTGACCGCTCCTTTTTTGAGGAAAGGTTTGTCGAGGTAGTCAATTCCCTTCACGATCCACACAAATGTATTTGTGGTTTGAGGGTGTTACCACTGGATCCTTCCATCCCATCCCTGGCCGTTGACAGTTGGTACTGAACACTAATTCACCCCATCGGTTATACACCCTGAAGTATTCAATGCTTTTTATTCCTACACCGATGGGTCTGAACAGGTCATTTACACCATCACCGTTCGGAGTAAGAGCAGTCGGAACGAATATTTGAGCATTGGTCTTAAATATTTTACATTGATGAAAAAGCAGAGTCGAGGCAATTCTCTCATCACTTACCAATACTATGTAACGAATGCTATCAATACTCCCATCATATGTTGCTGTGGGATCTGCAATGTTAACATTATCCAAAGCAGAGTGGCGGGAGACCACAAATAATTAATACCGCCCTGTCGCATGAAAATGCAATGGCTGACCGATCACTACTGCCGTGTCATTACCTGCAAATGCATTTACTTTCGCATAAGACGACCACAACACGACAGTGTCTCTTACCGGTTTCGGGCATCCCAATGTATCTGTTGCAGTAAGTACATAAGAGTAGTTTGTCTTGGGTGATGCAACGGGGTTTAATATAAGTGGATTGCTCAAGTGATCCGCCGGGATGTCCAGTGTGAATGATGAGGCTACAACATTGGCATGCAGTTGTGCCGGTGTGTTGTAACAAAATGAGTATGCGACGCTCCTGCGTTCGCAGTCGGATTAAGGAACTGCTTATGTACGGTAACATCTATCAGTCGCTGAAACAATGGCCTATGGTCGCAGTTACCTGCGTAAGTTGGTAGTGTTATTGGTAACAGCGATCAGGGTTACGTGCAACTTGCATCATTCAGATTGACAGCGGCGTCCAGGTAAAATTCAAGTCCATCGCCCGAAGTAGGTAATTGTGACGCGCGTCACCCTGGCAAATCAGGGTATCACTAAAAGCCTGCAGCGTCACAAGATCCACTACCACTCACGTCTTACTGAGTCATCATTTAGGCATCCGCTTCTCATTGAGATTTACAATGATAATACGTGGAGTTGGAAGGGTTGCACAGTTGGCGTTGGACGTATTTGGCATTCGTAATATTTGTTCCTGGCGTCCAGGTGAAGACACCGGTCCCTAAGCGCTTGCAATTGAAGATTATCGCCACTTGCAGATCAGGGTGTCCCGGAAAGCGAAGGTTTATCGGTGGTTTATCGATAATTGTTATGGGTGTTGTCACGGTATCAATACAGCCTTTGCTGCTGGCTAACAATCAGTTGAGCATTGCATAAGTGCCAGCCGCCGAATATGTAAATGTTGGGTTTTGACTATGAGAGGTGTCTGTTGAAACGGAAGGGACGCCGAAATCCCAATCCCATGAATTGACCGTACCGTATCGCGTACTTGTTGTATCAATAAATTGAGTGGGCTTGTTTATGCAAATGCCGAATCGACTTAAATCCTGGAGCAAATCCGGGATACATTTTTACAATTGTTGTTCCGCGTATCGGAACAGAGTTCGCCACGGTTAGTGATAAGAGTAACAGTGTATGTGCCGGTGTCACTGTACACGTGGGCAGGATTTGCGACAGTTGACGAATCGTCGCTGCCTGTCGCAGGGATCGCCAAAGTTCCACAAGTAGGAATGTATCAGTGATTGGTCGCCGGTATTGACAAAACCGCTCGTAAAATTCAGGCAGTTTACTGTATTGCGGAGGAAGATTCGCTGCGGCCATGGAGCAATCGCCCACTTTAATCTGCAGAGTCCTTTGCGCTGGGTTGCAATTAAAACTCCCGTTTCGGCGCTCATACACGCACACTGTCATCCACGTAAATCCCTGCATCGCGGGGCTATCCTGGTAACCATGCCCTGCTTTGAATCAATGGTCACTACCGCGAGCCCCATCGGGTCGGCTGGCGGTAAATGGTGCAGCATAAGGAACAGTCTGGATAGGGCGGCGCATCGGTCGGATCGGAGGTGCAGGTGCTGCCTGGATCCTCCAACGTAAGCATCACAAAAAGAAGTAAGACAATGAGTCGCCATCGTGCATCGACGGCATTAAAGCTGTAGGTAAAAGAATTATGCTGACAAACAATCACAGTATCAGGCCCCACGAAATGAGCACTGTTATTGGCAGGAGCAGTAGTGAAGAGGATTTGTTCCCGGTATTTCGGCTACGTAGGTGGCACCCACCGAACTTGAATCTCAATAAATTATTAATGCCAGCAATTCGGCAGCATCGCTGATAGGCAATGATGATGCCCATTCGCAGCTAGCCGGGAAGCGTTACATGTCAAATTGATAGTGACCAACCTCATAAAAAACTGTGGGCGGATTATTGATACAGGGACCTGGTGAAATGTAGATGCAGGAACTTCGACAGGTGACCTGGTAATCCAGCAGTTTGATCATTGAATCCCAAATGGTCGCCCGTTAACCTGTCAAAGATGGCAATAGAAGCTGCGTCTCAAGCAGTTGAGCACCGGTTGAAAGATGATCCGCGGTAAAGTATTAGAGAGACTGTAGTAGGTGTAGTTATTGCCTAGACTGGCTCTGTTAGCGTATAATAGAATCTGCCCACCCTGTAATGTGATTAGCCCTCTGCGCAAAAACTAACCTGCAACGAAAGTATGAAAGAAGAGTGGAACGTTTCATTGACGAGAGGTTAGGATTAAATCAAGACAGGTTTATTAAGTAATCGTTTAAAATTTTATTGCCCTTTTCCGGCTTCTTAATCGTACCCATATAACTCGACGAGGGCAAGTGCATGAAAATACAACATTTCAGGCAGAAAACATCGTTTCAGACTATGCTTTAACAGGCTGCATTTCCTTCGATCTAAGGAAATAGAAGACACAGAAATCTTTTAAGCTTGAGCAACTCGTGAAAGAAATCAATTCATGATAAGAAACGGGAGGAGGAGATAAAGAAGTTGTTTGGTTATCAACTAATTCTCCTTTACCAAGGTAAAGACGCAGCCATCTTATCTTAATTGTTTGATATTTTTGTATTGAGCAAGACTTCTGACCAATAGCAAACACACTACCGGGATCAAAGCATTATTCATTTCCTGCGGTAACCATTTCCAAACAATAAGCAGGAGCAAGCAGTGAGATTGAATTAATAAAGAAATAATATTTCAGCCACCCGATAATTACCGGGTTCCATTTCCCGAACAGAAAAAAGATAATTATAAAATGAAAAAGGCATAGCCCGAGGCGAGGTTAAAATTGTTTTTTGCATTCAGGATGATCTGTCTCGAACCACATAAATAAAAGAAAGACGCCCGAGGATACCGCTTAGAAGAAAAGAATAAAATCAAATACAGAAAGAAATTTGCCGTGTATTTTTTAAGAAGGCCCAGCACAAAGATCACAAGAAACAAAATCGTGAAAATGATAAACGGAGTAACAGGTATTCTTTTCGTTCCGGCAACGCAGGTTTTAAAATTTCATGTTTCTTTAACCATAATGTTTGGCTGTAACGACCGATGGCTGTCACAAACCCTTTCAACAAATAATCCGGAAGAAACATGGTTTCATTGTTTGTGAGTTTTTATCCAGCGGACTCCGAGTAAAATATCGATACCAAGTTTGCTCCAGTACTGGTAGCTGCTGTCAAAGGTATTATGTATCAGTTGGCGGAAGAGTTATTTCTTCGTTTGGCCGGATATCGTTAGTAATAACGGGTGCGTCCGCATTTTTAAAGACAATATCTCTCAGGCGGGTGGTTACAATTGTCAACAATAAAATCATATTTATAGTATTTGTTTTCTTCTTTTGCATTTTCGCGTAAAGCCAGAAACAAGTTTCTCTTTTCTGAGCAGGAGAGGTCAAGGACCTGTTCAGTTATTCCTCTCTGGTAGTATTGATATTCTTCAGAAAAACTTTCAAATTTCTGAACGGAGACAAAAGTACATACTTTCCGCGGGTGAATTTCGAATAAAATGCAGGGTCGTCAAAGTCAAATGTGCCATAGTTATAAATAAGCATATCTGTATTGGTTGAACTGTCAATGACCCTTAAGGCGCTATGGCCCCAGGTGGAAATAGAGCTCTTCGCCCGGTGAACAGGTAAGTAAACCGATTTGGATATTACATGAGGAATCTTGTTGGGCTTTTAAACCGTGAAAAACCAAGGTCAGGAAAAAAGGACGGCTATAATTTTTTTCATTCAGCAATTTGCCGACAATTTCAGGGAAAAATTGAATGTATATGTATTTTGCAGAAGTTAAAACCGAGGGAAGCTCAACGATTTTTGCCGGATGGATCTTCCAGACGTACCTGGTCTTTTTCTCAATTCGATCTCGGTGATCAACGCCCGAATAGTTTCCTCTGCAATTGATGATGTCTTTTTCTCTTTCCTCCTTCAGTCATCATTTTTGCTATAACGTGCTGTGTATTCTGCAAGCACGCCGACAAGATCAGTAATTTTCAAAACTTCAAAGGGACGCATGGGGATTGCGGGTTAAAGATTTCTTAGTGTATTCAATAACTGTGCAAATAAAAAATGAACAGCATCAGGAAAGCGATAGATCTTATATGTGTGGAGAGTTTATTCCGGTTGTTTCTCAGGAAGTACAAAACTAAATGTAGAACCTTTGCCCGGTTCGCTTTGTGCAATGATAGATCCATTATGTTTTTCAATGATCTTTTTGCAAATAGAGAGGCTCTACACCTGTTCCTTCATATCTCATGATAGCTATTGAGTCTTTTAAAAACCATAAAAATCTCATCTGAATATTTCGGGTCAAACCCAATTCCGTTGTCGGAGATACTGACTTTATGATAATTTATGGCCATTTGAGTTTACCGGCAGTGAATGATCCGAATCATAGCATCTTTTTCGCCTCGATATGAATGATGGGATCAACACCTTTTTCTGAATTTAACGGCATTGCTGACAAGGTTACTGGAACAATTGCTTCATTAAGCTGGGAACTGGCCCAGACAACGGGTAGCTCACCGACTTGAATTTTAGCATTACTTTTTCAACTTCAATTTCCAGTTCGATGATAGCTTCCCTGGCTAACGTGTTCAAATCAGTTCTTTCAAAATCGGATGAACTTATGGATTGTCGTGAAAAACTCAGCAGGTCGTTGATAAGCATCTGCATCCTTTGTGACGAATTGATTATCTTTTTAAAATACTTTTCTGTTTCCTCATCCATGTTTTCCTTCATCAAAATCTTATCGCTAAATACCATGATCTTTCGTAAGAGGTTCCTGCAGGTCATGTGAGGCTACATATAGCAAAACGATCCAATTCTTCGATTGATCGCTTTCAGGTGTGCATTATTATTGACAAGCTGCCCATTTAACAATCTGTATTTTTCTTCTAGAAGTTTTTCTTTCTTCTGATTTCCTTTTGCGGGGATCTGATTCGCTGCTAATAATTTTTTTTTCATGAAGAAGCAACTGCTGGTTCTTGCGGTACAACTCCACGAAAACAGATACTTTCATTCTCAGTAGCTCGAGGTTTGATGGAGCTTATAAATGTAGTCAACACCCCCGGTCCTGTAACCTTTGAAAATATAAGTCCTCATCATAACTGAAGGCAGTGATGAAAATGATGGGAATGTTTTTCAGTTTATCCCTTTCATAAATAATGGTTGCAGTTTCAAAGCCATTCAATTCGGGCATCTGACGTCCATGAGTATGAGAGAAAAGTCTTGCTGGTGCAACAGAACTTTTAAAGCTTCACGCCCTGACCTTGCCTTTACAATGGTGTAATTATCTTTTTCAAGAATTGTTGTCAATGGAAAACTAAGTTGTCCTCCCTGTCATCAACAAGAAGGATCTTTATGTCTGATTTTACTTGCCCATTTTGAGCAGCGGCAGTCTTTCATGTTTGCCGAGTTTCTCCCATGTACTCATTATTATTTATATAACCATACTCTCATTAGTGAAAGCAATTGGTCAATTTTCAAAGGTTTGGTGATATAATCTGAAGCACCTGCTTCAATGCATTTTTCCCTGTCGCCTTTCATGGCTTTGGCGGTAACGCAGCTATGATCGGCAATGTAGTGTTCTTGTGTTCTCTTCTTATTTTTTGAGTGGTTTCATAGCCATCCATTTCCGGCATCATTATATCCATCAGCACCATATCGATGTTTGGTTTTTCGCCAAGAATATTCATTGCTTCCTGTCCGCTTTCTGCCGTTATGGTTTGAATATTATATCTTTCAAAAGCTGTGGTCAGCGCAAAAGGTTTCGAACGTCATCATCCACTACCAGGATCGTCTTGCTTGACAATACATCCTTCTTCGAACGAAGGTTTTCGATCAATTTTCTTTTTTCAGGTAATAGCTTTTTATGATTCAGATGCAGTAACATAACTGTTTCCTCGAGTAACAGGTCAAGCGAGTTTACATCTTTTAATAAGATCCGGTTGGCATATTGTTTTAATTTCATTCTTTCTCTCGGCGCAAAGTCTTTGGCCGAGTAAATAATGACAGGCGTCATCTGCATTTTCTTTATGGCGCTGATCTCTGTTACAAATTTAAGCCCGTCAATGTCAGGCAACATAAAGTCTACAATGATCCCATCATACTTATTTTCCTTAATAAGATCAAGGGCTTTCAATCCTGAATCAGTGATCTCGATGTTCACCAGCTCTCCGTTCTCAAGAATTTTTGCCATTTGTGATGAATCCAGCTCATTGTCCTCAACTACCAGCAATTTTTTCACCTTCCGGTCATTGTATTGAGTGATATCAGTAAATAAAGTGTTCAGTGCTTCTGTACTCAAAGGCTTTAAGTGGAAACTTCTTGCACCCCGTTGCATCGCCAATAAATAATTCTCTTCTCCCGAAATAAGATGTACCGGGATATGCCTGAAATTAATATCGTTCTTAAAGAGATCAAGAATTCGCCATCCGCTGGCATCAGGAAGTTTACGTCAAGTGTGATGGCAATAGGATTATATTTATTAGTGAGATCAAATACTTCACTGAAATTGGTTGCAATCACAGCTTTCAGATCCATCTCATGCGCTTTTTCCAGCATGATCTTGCCGAAATTAATATCGTCTTCAACGACCAGTACTACTTTATCAGTACTCAAAATATTATTGCGGTCGTCACCCACATCGTTAATGATCTCATTCAATACATCGAGGTCGTCGCTTACCTTGATCGTTGGTACCGATTGCAGGGCAACATCATCATTACTGCCGGAACTTTCAGCTAACATATACTCACTCACTTTGCGGCTGCTTTGTTTTTCTCTTCTTGTTGTAGTAATTGAAGGATCGTACTCAATCAGGCAGGAACAGGGTAAAGGTACTTCCTGCCCCTACTTCGCTTGACAATTCAATGGAGCCTCCCAGGAGATCCGCCAATCCGCGGCTAATGAAAGCCCCTAAACCGGTTCCTCCATATTTGCGGCTTGTTGAGCCTTCCGCCTGCTGAAATGCTTCAAAGATGATGTTTTGTTTGTCCCTTGGGATCCCAATTCCTGTATCCTTTATCTCGAATGCGACAACACGCCTTGCTGTATCGAGGCTTGGATTTCGCTTGCTTCCAATTATGATTAGCTTCATAAATGCGAAGTTTAACTTCACCTTTTTCAGTGAACTTAAACGAATTGGAAAGAAGGTTTTTGAGAATTTGATTGAGACGTTGCGCATCTGTTTCCAGGCTTTCAGGCAATTTTTCATCCACGTCAATGCTGAAACGTAAATTTTTGTTTTCTGAAATGTGTCTGAATGTAGTTTGCACAAACGCAGTAACTTCCTGGAAACGCAGATTGATAAAATCAGTTGAAATATATCCTGATTCAATTTTAGAAAGATCAAGAATATCGTTGATCAGTTGTATCAGGTCATCTCCGCAGCTATGGATGGTTTTTGCATAACTCACTTGTTTTTCTGAAAGATTGCCGTCAGCATTTTCATAAAGCTGTTGAGCAAGGATGAGCAATGAGTTCAATGGTGTACGCAATTCATGCGACATATTTGCCAGGAACTCCGACTTGTATTTGGAAGTTATCTGGAGTTGTTCTGCTTTTTCTTCCAGTGATCTTCTTGCTTCTTCTACCTCCTTGTTCTTGTTTTCCACTTCTTCTTTTTGCTTTACAAGCAGGTGTGCTTTATCCTGCAATTCTTCGTTGGCTCTTCTCAACTCTTCAGTGAGTGATTGTGATTGCTCCAGCAGACCTTCTGTTCTTGAGTTCGCTTCAAGGGTATTTAATACGATCCCTATACTTTCGGTTAACTGGCTTAGGAAGTCAAGGTGAGTTTCACTGAAATTATCAAACGATGCCAGTTCAATTACAGCTTTTATTTCTTTTCAAACAATACCGGTAATACAATAAGATTGGCGGGCGACGCTTTTCCGAGCCCTGAGCCGATCTTTATGTAATTTTTGGAACGTTCGATAACAGAATTCTTTTCTTTTCCAAAGCACATTGTCCTACCAAACCTTCTCCCAAATGAAAATTCTCTCGCCGTTTTTACTTCTTCGCCATAAGCATACGCAGCAAATAATTTTAATTTCTGCTCATTGGTATTTTCAATTTGTTCAAGAATATAGAACATACCTTTCTGAGCATTTACCACCTGCGCCAATTCAGAAAGGATACGGTGAGTAACTGTATTCAGATCTTTTTGACCCTGCAACATCTGTGTGAATTTTGCAAGGTTTGATTTCAGCCAGTCCTGTTCCTGGTTTCGTCAGCGTTGTGTCTTTCAGGTTTGCGATCATCTGGTTGATGGTATCTTTCAATTCTTCCACTTCACCTTTGCTTCTACGCGTATCATCTGTGTAAGGTCACCTTTTGTAACCGCAGACGCCACTTCTGAAATAGCACGCACCTGCGTAGTTAAATTTTCCGCAAGCTGGTTCACATTTTCAGTTAAGTTTTTCCAGATACCCGATGCACCCGGCACACTTGCCTGTCCTCCCAATCTTCCTTCAACACCCACTTCACGTGCCACGGTCGTTACCTGGTCAGCAAACACAGCCAGTGTATCGATCATTTCATTGATAGTTTCTGTTAACTGAGCAACTTCACCCCGCGCAACAATGGACAATCTTTGTTTCAGGTTACCGGTTGCCACAGCTGTTACCACTTTTGCAATTCCGCGTACCTGGTTCGTCAGGTTAGAAGCCATCATGTTTACAGAGTCTGTCAGATCTTTCCATGTTCCTGCAACACCCTGTACCTCGGCTTGTCCTCCTAACTTTCCTTCTGTTCCTACTTCACGGGCCACTCTTGTTACTTCAAATGCAAATGAGTTCAGCTGGTCCACCATCGTGTTGATGGTGTTTTTCAAATCAAGAATTTCCCCTTTTACATCGATCGTTACTTTTTTGTTAAGTCTCCGGATTGCAACGGCCTTTGTTACTTCCGCGATGTTTCTCACCTGTGATGTAAGGTTACCCGTCATGTGATTTACTGAGTCCGTCAGATCTTTCCATGTACCTGCCACACCGGACACGAAAGCCTGGCCTCCCAGTTTACCATCAGTACCTACTTCACGAGCCACACGGGTTACTTCGGATGCAAACGCACGCAACTGGTCAACCATCGTGTTCAGGGTTTCTTTCAATTGCAAGATCTCTCCGCGTACATCCACGGTAATTTTTTACTCATGTCACCATTGCCACGGCAATGGCTACTTCGGCAATATTGCGCACCTGGGCAGTCAGGTTACCAGCCATCTGGTTTACTGAATCGGTCAGATCTTTCCATGTACCACCCACACCCGGTACGTGTGCCTGGCCTCCCAGTTTTCCTTCCGTACCTACTTCACGGGCTACGCGGGTTACTTCCGATGCAAACGCACGCAACTGTTCCACCATCGTGTTGATGGTATTTTTCAATTCGAGGATCTCACCCTTCACATCCACTTCAATTTTTCTGGACAGATCTCCGTTTGCTACCGCTGTTGTTACTTCTGCAATATTTCTTACCTGTGATGTAAGATTGGAGGCCATTTTATTTACAGAATCGGTCAGGTCTTTCCAAAGTCCTTCCACACCGGGTACATCGGCCTGTCCGCCGAGTTTTCCTTCGGAACCAACTTCGCGGGCCACACGAAATACTTCCGATCCAAATGAATTCAATTGATCCACCATCGTGTTGATGGTGTTCTTCAACTCAAGGATCTCACCTTTTACATCCACCAGTGATCTTCCTGGAAAGATCTCCTTTTGCAACAGCCGTTGTTACTTCTGCAATATTTCTTACCTGCCCTGTAAGGTTTGATGCCATCTGGTTTACTGAATCGGTCAGATCTTTCCATGTACCACCAACTCCCTGCACTTTGGCCTGTCCTCCAAGTTTTCCTTCCGTACCCACTTCAAGTGCCACACGTGTTACTTCTGATGCAAATGAATTCAACTGGTCCACCATCGTGTTGATGGTGTTTTTCAATTCAAGAATTTCACCTTCAACATTCACCGTGATTTTTTCGAGAGGTCTCCATTTGCAACCGCTGTTGTTACTTCCGCAATGTTTCTTACCTGTGCAGTAAGATTAGAAGCCATTTGGTTTACTGACTCTGTAAGATCTTTCCATGTACCACCAACATCCTGCACTTTTGCTTGTCCACCAAGTTTTCCTTCTGTACCTACTTCGAGCGCCACACGTGTTACTTCCGATGCAAATGAGTTCAACTGGTCCACCATCGTATTGATGGTGTTTTTTAATTCAAGGATCTCACCTTTTACGTCCACGGTAATTTTTCTTGACAAGTCACCACGAGCCACCGCTGTGGTTACTTCAGCAATATTTCTTACCTGCGCAGTCAGGTTACCAGCCATTTGATTTACGGAGTCGGTAAGGTCTTTCCATACTCCACCGATCCCTTTCACCGTTGCTTGTCCACCCAGTTTTCCTTCACTACCAACTTCTCTTGCCACACGGGTAACTTCTGAAGAAAATGAATTCAACTGGTCCACCAGGTTATTGATCGTATTTTTCAATTCAAGGATCTCGCCTTTCACGTCCACAGTGATCTTTCTTGACAAGTCACCTCTCGCCACGGCCGTCGTTACCTCGGCAATATTTCTTACCTGCCCTGTTAAGTTAGATGCCATTTGGTTTACGGAATCCGTTAAGGTCTTTCCATGTACCACCGATCCCTTTACTTCTGCCTGGCCCCCCAGCTTTCCATCGGTACCAACTTCTCTTGCCACACGTGTCACTTCCGAAGAAAAAGAGTTTAGCTGGTCCAACAAGGTTATTGATGGTATTTTTAATTCAAGAATTTCACCCTGCACATCCACTGTGATCTTCTTCGACAGGTCACCCTTTGCTACAGCCGTTGTTACCTCCGCAATGTTTCTTACCTGGGCAGTAAGATTACCGGCCATCTGGTTTACCGAATCAGTCAGATCTTTCCACACACCGGCAACACCTTTTACTTTTGCCTGTCCACCCAAGTTTTCCTTCAGAACCTACTTCACGTGCCACCCTCGTTACTTCCATCGAGAAAAGGTTCAACTGCTTCACCATGTCGTTTACTTCTTCGGCAATTTTTGCAAACTCACCCTGTAAAATATGGTCTCCGATCTTCAATGGCATTTCCTGCGAAAGATTTCCTTTTGCCACCGAACTAATAACGTGAGCAATTTCGATCATAGGATATACAAGGTCTGAGATCAGGCTATTGATAGAATCAACACCAGCATTCCACGAACCTCTTGCATATTTAGGCAACTCTACCCTGTGGTTTAACCGGCCCTGCTTTCCGATCGTGTTTCTTGCCACCATTAACTCTTCTACTAAAATTTCATTGAGAGAAATGATATCATTTAACGTATCGCAAATCTTTCCATTAATGCCCATTTTGTCAATTGGCATTCTGACGCTAAAATTCCCATTTCTTATTTCAGATAATACTCTTAAAAGTTCAGGTGCATCCAGCTCATCATGATTGATGCCATTTGCTGAGATCTTGTTTTTATTGTTTCCCATTGGCACCATTTGTTTTTTAATGATTGCCACTGTTTCGGGAACCAGGCCGGCGGCAATGTTTGAAGGGAGACATAGATTTGGCGGAAGCCTTTGTTTTCCTTTTCATTTTATGAAATTAAAAGTGTATTGGCTGTTTGAACAAACATTGTATTAAAAAGACTGAATTTGTCAGGGACGCTCAAATGTTTCAGGGCCTGTAATGATGATGGAAATGCCTATCTTAGAGAGTTATTACTCGTAAAATTTGTGCCACACAGCCACCAAAATGAGAAAAATTAATAGAAAAAGCTCCATCGTCAAAATTCATACTACTTGGCGAGGATGATATTGATGATGAAGAGCTTCTGAAAGAATTGTTTTCATCTGTGGACGACTCCTTCGAACTAACGTTTATAAACAACGGTAGACTTTTGATCGAACATTTAGATACGCTTTCCGACAACCAGTTACCGTGCCTGTTAATACTGGATTATAACATGCCTGAGCTGAACGGTGCTGACATCCTTGAAAACTTAAAAACCAAGGACAGGTACGCTGATATTCCCAAAATAATATGGAGCACTTCAGGCACCGAAACATATAGAAAAATGCCTCGACCTGGGCGCCGAAGATTATATCATAAAACCTTCAAGGGTCAGTGAACTGGTGCAAGCCATTAAGTATATGATCTCCTATTGCTGATAAGAGGGAAAATTTTCCACACTTTTTTGAATGAATGACTAAAAATAAGTGGAATATACTCTGTATTGCAGACGCTTTTTTAGGTAATAATTTTGTTACTTATAGCTTCAATCTGTTTATGGATGAAGTAAAAACATCAAAGGAACAAGTTTCTGATTTTGTAGAAGCGGCCGCGCATGACCTCCATGCGCCTTTGCGAAAGCTATCCATTTTAATTGATCGGGTCTTTACCAAACACGCTGAACAATTTCCAGCTGATGCAAAAGAATATGTTACAAGAATAAATACCTGTATTGGAAGAAATGAGATCGTTAATTGATGGTCTGACCGAGCTGGCAAAAGCAGAGGCGCATACATTTGCGTTTGTTGATTGCGATCTGAATATAATTATGCAGCAGACACTGGATGTGATGAATGAAGAGATCAAAGAAAAACATGCAAAGATCGAAGTAAATCCCTTGCCGGTAGTGAAAAGGCAATTATGTTCAATACCAACAGCTTTTTAAGAATCTTCTGGAAAATGCGATCAAGTTCAGCAGGAAAGATGTTCCCCAGAGAGTCTGCATAAGTTGTGAAGCCATGAAGAGAGATGAAAAATTTTTTCAAGCTTCCGTTGAACAAGAGAATATTATAAAATCGAGATCAGCGATAATGGCATTGGTTTCAACCAGGTCAATGCTGAAAAATATTTGAACCTTTTGTACGCCTTCATTCAAAATCAGGAATATGAAGGAAGTGGCCTTGGTCTTTCCATCTGTAAAAAAATTGCAGACAACCATGATGGGATCATTTATGCAGAAGGAGATGAAAATAAAGGTTCACGATTTACATTAATTTTACCCGAAACCCACTAACCATACATGTTAAAAGGAAATCAGATCCGCATTGGCGTTATTGATACGACGACGAAGATGATTTTTTTATAATCAAGGATTATATCCGTGAGATCGAGAATGTAAATTTTGCTGATCGACTGGCTTAACAGTTACCAGGCCGCGATCGCTAAAATAAAAACCGGGGCTTATCATCTTTATTTTCTTGATTACAGGTTAGGAAATGAGACAGGTTTGGAACTTTTGCAGGAAGCCATGGCGATGCAATGCGACAGCCCAATTGTGCTATTGACAGGAAAGGGAAATAAGGCCATTGACATCAAGGCCATGCAAAGCGGGGCCACCGACTACCCTTGTAAAATCAGAGTTGAATGCCGAAAAACTGGAACGATGTATCCGCTACTCACTTGACCGCGCTGATTCTTTACGTGAATTAAAAAGCGAGAGAAAACAAATACCGCAATCTTTTCAAGGGCTCGAAGGACGCTGTGTTTATCTCCGATAAAAACCTGGTTTTTACAGAGTATAATCATGCTGCTTCGCTTTTATTCGGTTCCGGAAATTGGGAGTTTGCACTGCAGTCTTTTTGAATTTTTGAACGATGAAATCCAGAAGGAAAACCTTCGTCGATCTTTTCGCAAAAGAGGAGAATGCAAGTGATATAGAAATACAGATACAGGATCAGCAGGGAGAAATAAAACCATGCCTTCTTTTTCGGTTTCTTTTCAGCTCGATTCACATCCTCATCATCTGATTCACGGTATCATCCATGATATCACCAATATCAGAAAGGCGGAGCAGGCAAATATCCAGGCACAAAACTGGCCGCCAATGAACGACTGATAAGGATACTGGCTCATGAGATAAGAAACCCTTTAAATAATATCACGCTTGCCGTTGAACAATTGAAAGCACCAAATGATGATGAGGAAATTCAAAACTACCTTGTAGGCATTGTACAACGAAATTGTACAAGAATAAATAAGATCATCACAGAGTTACTGGATCTTACCAAGCCACTCGAATTAAAATTTGAGAAACATTCTTTACAGGAAATACTGGATGAAAGTCTTTCAGCTTGCTACAGACCGGATCAACTTACAACATATCAGGGTTCAGAAAAACTATCCGGATTCTCCGATAGAAATTGAGGCTGACAGGTCAAAATTGATCATCGCTTTCACCAACCTGGTGATAAATGCTATTAGAAGCCATGGAAACAAATAAAGGTGAGTTGGCCGTGTCTATTTCTGCGTTACCTACGGTCTATACGTTTCAATCCGCGACAATGGTAAAGGAATTCCTGATGAATTCCTGCCCAAACTCTTTTGAACCATTTTTTACATCCAAGAAAAATGGGATGGGCCTTGGCCTCGCGCGCTTGTTATTCGATCATTGAATCACACAAAGGAACCATTCATGTAGAAACCAAGGTAGATAAGGGCAAGTAATTTTATTATCAGTTTCAATAGATAAGCGAAGCCAGTTGCTCCTGATCTAATTTAGTGCGTTTATTTTGCAGCTAAGAAGTCGCCATCAATGATAAGCAGGGTTACCCCATTTTCAGAATAGGAGCGATGTGAGCTTAACTCATTTGAAACAATGTACGTCATTCCTTTTGTCAAGATAAATCTTTTCTCCATTTTCGAGTTCACTATATAAATTCACCTTCAAGACAATGAACTATGTGACCTAATTTACACCAATGGTCAGCCAGGTAACCTTTTGAATATTCAACAATCCTCAAGCGAAGTCCGTCAAATTGAATTGTTTTCCGAAGTGACACACCCGTCTCTCCGCTGTGCTCAGTCGAGTTAATAGAGTTCCAGTCTATAGTTTGAAATGGGATTTTCATGTAACAGTCGCTTGCAGGCAGTCTACGATTTTTTCCTTTTAACCAACAACAACATAACTGTACCAAAAACCAGCATCAGGCTGCCCATCCAAAGATTGACATTATGTGAAAAAGACTTTTGATACAGCTCTGCATCATTCCTGCGTTACAAATCCATAGATCGTCAGGATCACACCAAAAACAAAGAACATGAGACCGATCGGAATTTTTATATCTAACATAGAATAATTTTTTTACCAGAATAAAATAGATAAAATAACAAAAGGACTAGAACAAGTAAGGCAAGAGTATTCGTTCGTTTATACCATACTATATTTTTTTCGCTGATCTTTGGAGTCATGCTGTAAACAAGACCTTTTAATTCATCATCAGTTTTCCTTTGTGGAGTTACTCAATGAAATACTCACAGTGAGCAGTGTTGCCAGAAGCACAGGCATAAATTGCTGTCCAGAAATTCTGAGGCCATTTCTACCGGGTAAGTATGGATCAAAGCAATCCAGCCCACCTTTCACCAGCGTGGTGGCTCCTTCGAGAGCAGTAAGACCATGATGCGCCAGTGCCACCAGGAAACCTCCCAGCAACCCGGTGAAAGCACCATGTGCAGTCGTTCGTTTCCAAAACATTCCGAGAAATATTACTGCAAAGAGTGGTGCATTGATCATGGAGAAAATGGTTTGAAGAAAATCCATGATGTTTCCAAAAAGCCCTGCAAGATAAGCGGCGGCAATACTCACTAATACACCCAAAATTGTTGCCAGTCTTCCAACACGCAAATAATGTTTTGCATCGGCAGCGGCATCGTTGGTTGCAGGCCGGATATAGCTTTGGTAAATATCATAGGTCCACACGGTATTGAATGCTGATACATTTCCCGCCATGCCTGACATGAATGAAGCAAGCAGCGCGGTAATACCTACACCCAATACGCCCTGCAGGCAAATAATGTTTCAACAGCATGATGATGGTCAGATCATAATTCGGCTTTCCATTTTCCATGATACTGAATCCTGAACCGGGATTGTTGATCAATACCAGCGCAATGATACCCGGTACAATGATCAGAAAAGGAATAAACATTTTTGGGATCGCGCCGATAAGTGGCGTTTTGCGCGCAGCGATTGTAGACTCAGCGGCCATGGCTCTTTGTACAATTAAAAAATTGGTACACCAATAACCAAATGAAAGAACAAATCCAAGCCCCGCGAAAATGCCATACCATTTTACACCCATCGGGTTCGCATTGGCTGAGCCGGTGTATTTCCATGTTGTTGTTAAGGTATCCGGTGCAAAACCCTTTTGAGCAGCAATAGGTGCCAATCCTTCCTTCAAACCACTCCAGCCACCGACTTCCATTAATGCAAGGATCACAATGGGCAATAAACCGATAAGGATAATGAAGAACTGGAGCACTTCATTATAAATTGCGGAAGACAAACCACCCAGGTATGTATAAGCAAGAACGATCACAGCCGATAACCATAGACTGACATTGAAATTCCAGCCCAATACTTTTTCCATGAGTAAAGCAAGCGCATACATGGAAATGCCGGAGGCCATGATTGTCATCACCGCAAATAAAATTGCATTCAGTGCACGGGTCTTTTTCGTCGAAGCGTAATTTTTAAAATTCAGGAACAGACCTGGCTTTTGAGCCGTAATAAAAACGCATCATAAAAGAGCAAGGAAAACCATTGCCGGAATAGCGCCGATCCAATAAAAGTGCGTGGTGAGCATTCCATATTTTAGCGCCGGAACCGGTCATGCCCATTACTTCGAGGGCACCCAGGTTGGTGGAGATAAACGCTAAGCCAGTGACCCATGCCGGCAAAGAACGACCTGCTTCCAAAAATTGTTTAGGCGTCTTTCATGTATTTGCGCAGAAACCAACCAATGCCCAGTACAAAGACGAAATAGATCACCATTATGATGTAATCGATCAGGTGCAGTTGAACTTCCATTGTAAATTTTTATGTTTAGAAATTTGAAGTTTGGTAGCTTTAGTGAAGGCCATTGTATTCATCGCCGTGGCTTAGGTAAAGATAATAGAGAACATGGAATGGTGAAGGTTTGAACCACATAGACACATAGGCAAATAGGTACACATAGGCTTTTGCCCAAGCGGTTTCGTGCAACCTCTGCCTCAAACTTTCGGGATCTATTCTATGTGTTCCTATGTTTCTATACGTGCCTATGTGGTGAATTCAATTAGCTTCAACGGCTTACTTTTTATTTTTCTTTTGTATTTAAACTTATCAGCAATGATCTTAAGAAGATATTCTTTTTATCGCTGTTGTATTCCCAAAACATGGCGCCGGCAAGATGATGTTGTTTTACATAATTGCATTTTTCTTCCACTGATCGCTCGTCGTCATAAGAGATAAAGAACATTAGTTTCCGGGTTGAAAAGATAGGGAGCCATGGCAGCAGTATCCCAATATTGTTTATAGCCATTTTTATCAACTACACTGTCTTTTAAATAAGTAAACCCACCGCCGCGTGCCGGTTTTGATGTCTTCCTGTATAAACCATTATTATCGCCTGATTCCATTTGCCAGCCCTTTCCATAAAAAGCAATGCCCATCACAATTTTTGAAGGGGCACACCCGCAGCCATAAATTCCTGTATGGCCCTGATGCGCAGAATATTGACTGGTATCACTTTGAAGAAGTATACAGGTTGGTATGATGGCCAGAAATGGTATCAGATCCATCGGCATAATCATAGCTCATTATATTTATGAAATCCGTGTATTGCTGCAGTTTCCCCATTTCTGTGTGATCAATGTAAGCTCTGCCATCCGCCAACAGCTGTTGTTACAAAATATTTTAACCGGTGTGATTTGATTGAGACTATCAAGCCCATGTCTCAGGTCTTTGAAAAGAAGAGTATAATTTTCTTTATCCTCGGGCCGATATACATTACTATCACCCAATCATGCCGGGGTATTCCCAATCTATATCAATTCCATCTAAATTATATTTTGAAACAATGGCCACAGCACTCGTCAGCAAAATTTTGCCGCGAAGTATCAGTAAGTACAGCGTCAGAAAAATTTTTGCTCCATGTCCATCCGCCAACGGAGATCAATATTTTCAGATCAGGGTTTATATTTTTAATTCACTTAATTTCCGGAGATTGATCGTATCGGTCGCCTCATTATGCAGCCATGCCCGGTTATCCTTTATGTCAATAAAAGCATAGTTGATGTGCGACAGCCGCCATACATCGATCGAGTCTGTATTGATCAATCCCTGAATCCCCCGACATAAGCAATGATAACAGGCTTGGGTTTCGGTTTACCAAAATGGGGTGACAGGATGATAGTTGTGCTGCAAAACAAAAAGCTTATATTGTAAACGATCTTTTTCATTTCATTCAATTTTTGATAAGCGTTTTTGCATTTAGTCCAATGTCAATTTACACTTATTTTACATTAATTTCCCCATTGACCTGATATGCGATATAACCAGCTGAGTAATGAAAGAATTCTATCCATTGATGCATTTCGGGGCATTACTATCCTTGTGATGATATTTGTCAACGAACTTGCCGGTGTCCACGATATTCCGCAATGGATGAAACATATGCCAAGGGACGCAGACGCCATGAGTTTTGTTGATGTCGTTTTCCCTGGTTTTTATTTATTGTAGGCATGTCAATTCCTTTTGCGATTAATCATCGTCTCGAAAAAGGTGCAAGTTTTATTCAATTACAGCAACATATTCTTTTTCGAACTCTTGGTTTATTGGTCCTGGGTTTTTATGGTGAATGCTGAAGGAGATTATGACGAAAAAGCAATGGGCATTTCCATCAATCTATGGGCAATTTTATTTTTGCTGCTGTGCTATTAATATGGAAAGTCTACCGAACATCAAATAAGATCGCTGTTTTACACTTTAAGAACGATTGGGTTTATCATATTGATCATTCTCGCTTTTATTTATCGCGGAAAGATGGAGAGCATATTACACCGCACTGGTGGGGCATTTTGGGATTTGATCGGGTGGGCCTATTTGTATTCCTGTATTTTTATCAATTATTTGCCGGCAATAAATACCTGCTCACACTCATGATAGCAGTATGTGTGACATTTTATGCGATAGGTAACATGGCTGGGGTTGAACATTCTGGTTGGTGGAGCTGGATCAGTGCAAGGAAGGGGGATGCGGCACATACATCAATCGTATTATGCGGCATGATAGTGACCTTGTTATTTTTTGATAATGCAAAGCCGGTGGCCGACAAGATCCGTTTCTTAAACGCTATCGCTTTTTGCAGTGGTTTTATTTATAGCAGGCTATTTCTTGCGACCCTATTTTAAAATATCAAAAATTTATGCTACGCCTACCTGGTGTTTATATAGCGCTGCCTTCTGCACCATTATATTTTCGTTTTTGTACTGGTTGATCGACAAGAAAAGAATCATGGGATGGACAAATTTTTCAAACCGGCAGCATCAAATCCTTTGCTTACTTATATTATTCCTGATATCATTTATTATGTGACAGCATTGCTGGGAATTGTAATCGTGCCACATTTTCTCAGATCAGGATGGCCGGGAATATTATGGTCCGCGTTCTTTGCCGTTGCCGTGATGGGTATTGTTATTTTATTGAATAAAAATGAAATTGAGATTACAATTATAGATCGACAAAATAGAACCATACAAGACATACAGAACATTTAAGTGTACCATGAAAGCTGCAAGTATGCCATGAAAGGCATTCTTGACCTTGTATGGTTAAAAATCGTCCCGCGGTATTGCTACGGATAGTCAGTAAAATCAATAACTTAAAACCTGTTTGTCATGAAATCTTCTTCACGCCGTAAATTTTTGCAGCAGTCGATAAGTGGCCTGGGAGTACTGGCTGTGCCGGCCGGATTACAGGCTGCAACCAATAAGCCAGTCAAAAAAATGAAAGTTGTTTGTGTGGGCGGTCATCCTGATGATCCTGAAAGTATATGCGGAGGAACGCTGGCAAAATTTGCGGCAGCGGGTCATGATGTTACTATTATTTATCTCACAAGGGTGAAGCCGGTATTGAAGGCAAGTCGCATGATGAGGCAGCGGATATAAGAAGTAAAGAAGCTGGTTGCAGCATCAAAGATCCTGAATGCAAAACCGGTTTTTGCCGGGCAAATAGATGGTGATTCAATAGTGAACAATGAATGGGTGATGAAGATGCAGCAATTGTTGGCAACAGAAAACCCCGATATTGTATTTACACACTGGCCCATTGACACACACAAGGATCACCAGGCAGCCAGTCTTCTCACTATCCAGGCTTGGGTAAGGTCAGCCAATAAATTTGATCTCTATTTCTGTGAGGCTTGCCCCGGTTCGCAAACGCTGGGCTTCCATCCTGATTGTTATATTGATATTACCGAAACACAGGAACAAAAACGAAAGGCTATCTACTGTCACACCAGCCAGGATCCCGCGAGCATTTATGATTGTGGCCATGCTACCTCAGAAGATTTTCGCGGAAGAGAACTGGGTGTCAAAGCCGCCGAAGCATTTGTACACATGACCGGTAAGAAAAGAGGAAATTTAATTCCTGAACTCGGGTGCTAAATGAGTCGATAACTCTTCGTTATAATCTCACGCAAAGAGGCAAAGGAACGCAAGAAAATCGGTTGTTATATACAGATGGTTCGCAAGAAGTTATTGGGTTTTAAATCCCAATGCTTTATATAACCTTCATTCAAATAACAGTTGCTGAAGCGGCAATTGCAGTAGAAAATCTGATAAGGCTTTTTTACTGCTTCCATATCGCGAGGTCTGTACTGCTGAATATTTTTAAAACTTTCCCTGGCTGTGTCGGCATAGGCAGCTATGATGCTATAAGTTTCCGGCTGTTTGAAGCTGACCATGCAACGACTGTTGTCCATTTTCTTGTATGGCCAGAAATGCCAACCGATATTGTTGCTATCAAGCATTTGGCGAAAACTGGTTATCCATTCATCCGTATTTTCTCCAGTCTCACCACAATATATCGGGAACGTTATAGCGGTTTCAAAATCAATATAGGGTTGATACAACCTTTCCGCGTCGGTGCTGTCCAGTATTTATGAAAAGTGTAAACGAGATTGTTGTCAAATGGTTTTCCGAATACATCGAAATTGGAATCCCATTGTGCACCACCCAGAAAAATGATGTGCTTTTTATCGACTGTTCTGACCGCTGCGGTGATCTTTTTATATAGGGGTTCCAGTCTTGGATTGAAAAATGCCGTATCAAAAAATGGAGGAATGGGTTCATTCAACAGGTCATAACCCATGATCGTTGGTTCATTAGCATAATGAGCGGCGATCTGTTTCCAGATATTGATGGTCAGTTGCTGCGCTTCTTCGCTTTCAAACAGAAATGGATACCCATAACTGTCGTCGATATTGTCGCCTGTTTGACCTGCAGGTGCGCAATGCATGTCAAGCATTACATAGATATTTTCTTTTTACACCATTTCACCAGTGAATCCATAATGGTAAAAGCTCTCTTGCTGCCACTGCCCCCAAGATAATTTTCACTGGTAAATAGCCTGTAATTGAAAGGCAGGCGGATCGAATTGACTCCTGCCATTTTTAAAAATGAATATCGGCCTGGGTAATATAATTCTTTACATATTGCTGCCAGAATTTGTCGGTTTCATAGGGCCCGATAAGTTCTGTTAGAGTTTCATTGATCTAGGCGGGGAGAAGTTGCTTTTTATAATGAAACATATAACCTTCAGGTACCAGCCAGTTGCCGAGATTGGTGCCTTTTATTACAAAAGGTTTTCCATCTGCAGTAACGATCTCTTTTCCTTTTGTATGAAGAAAAGGTTGCGCAGCTGAATTTACTGTCAGCAAAACGATAAATACTAGCGAGATATATTTTCTCATGAAAACCATTTTTTTGAATCGCAAGATAATAATAGCATGAATATCGCTGCTACATAAAAATTAAATGCGAAATTCACTGCCCTAAAAATTTGATAATTGAAACTATTTCCATCATCGGCCTATATACAACTTGAATTTGATAAAGTAAGATCATTGTTGCTTGAGCATTGCGAAACTGAATATGCAAAGGAAAAGACAAATGACTTACTTATCCATACAAGCAAAGAACTGATCGAAACTGAACTAAAACAGAGCTACGAGTATAAGCAATTGTTGCAGTCAGGCATTTACTTTCCCAATGATCATTTGCTGAATCTTTCAAAGGAATTGAAATTATTGGGTATTCCAGGAGCGGTGCTGAGCGGCGAACAATTTATCGGAGTTAAGACGGCTGGCAGAAGGCATGGAAAAGATTTTTCGCTGGTTTGACAGAGAGAGAAAAGATGGCTTATGAAGGGCCTGGCAAAATTGATAGAGACCACTCATTATGATAAAGCGATCATCAGACAAGATCGATGAAATAGTGGATGAACAGGGCCAGGTTAAGGACAATGCATCGAATGAGCTTCGCAGTATCAGGATGAATTTGTACAGAAAAAGAAATGAGCTGCGAAGAATTTTTGAGCGCATTATTTCAAAGCTGAATAAACAAGGCTACCTGGCGGAGATAGAAGAGAGTTTTATGAATGGCAGAAGGGTAGTGGCCGCGTTTGCTGAGCAAAAAAGAATGGTGAAGGGAATTTTGCACGGGAAAGTGATACACGTCGGACAGTTTTTATTGAACCGGAAGAAACGATTGGTTTGAATAACGAAGTTTTTTCACTGGAAAATGAGGAAAGAAAAGAAGTCTACAGGATACTAAGGGAATTGACGCAAAGATCTTTCAAAATATGAACCCCTGCTTTCAGCCTGGCACGCCATTATTGGCGAATACGATTTTATCCGCGGTAAGGCAAAACTTGCCATAGACATAGAGGGGCGAGTACCCTTATTGACTGATAAGTCGCACGTTCAACTGGTAGAAGCATATCATCCATTGCTTTTCTCTTTATAATAAGAAGCTAAACAAGCCAACTATTCCTGTTACGATTACACTTGACGAAACGAACAGGATACTGGTGATCAAGTGGTCCTAATGCCGGTGGTAAAACCGTTACTATGAAAACAGTTGGCCTGTTGCAAATGATGGTGCAAGCAGGGTTTGCTTGTTCCCGTTCATCCTTCTTCGGAATTCGGAATTTTTAAACAATTGATGATCCATATTGGCGATACTCAAAGTTTAGAATTTGAATTGAGCACCTACAGCAGTCATTTGCTGAACATGAAATATTTTATGGAGAATGCCAATGGCAAGCACATTGTTTTTATTGATGAACTGGGAAGTGGCAGTGATCCAAACCTCGGTGGCGCATTTGCCGAAGTGATTCTAGAAGAACTGGCAAAAAAACATGCTTACGGGATCGTCACGACACATTACCTGAACCTGAAAGTGATGGCCAACAAAACACCCGGCATCATCAACGGTGCTATGGCTTTTGATGAAAAAACTTATTGCCATTATATAAGTTAATCATTGGCAAACCCGGAAGCTCTTATACTTTTTCGATCGCTGAAGAGAATTGGGCTGGACAAAGAACTCGATTCAACGGGCAAGATCATTAGTAGACGAAGAACATTTTCAATTGGATAAATTATTGAACAGGGCTGAGCAGGATATCCATGATCTTCAAAAGCAGGAAAGGAATTGCAGGCATTGCTTAAAGAAAATGAAAAGCTTAAAAGAGAAATGCAGCAGGTGTTGGATAAGGAAAAACATCAGCAGCAGCTAGAAATGTTGAAACAGCAGAATAGAATTACAGAAGAAAGGATCGACTTACCTGAAAGATATGGAGCGAAAATTAAAACAGATCTTAATTGAATGGAGAAAAGAAGAAGATAAAAATAAAGTGATAAAACAAATGCAGGCATTGTTGTTCAGGAAGGACGAGCAAAGAGTGGTTAATAAAATGCAGAAGAAGGTTGAATCAAAATTTGAACAAGTGGGCGGAGAAATAAAAACGGTGACAGGGTAATGATGAAAAGAAATCACCAGGTTGGTAAGGTGATGGAATTACGAGGTAAAAGGGCGGTGGTGCAAATAGGTTGTTACCTATGCAGGTGGAGTTAAAGGATCTTATTGTGGTAAAAGAAAAGGAAAAAGATTCTTGAAGCCGCCGGTGGTATAGTTCTTGTTTAATTTGGGCAAATCGATCTATGAAGAAATACTCTGCTTACTGCAGTATATGTCATACTACGTCTGATCGCCTTTGTTATTTATAGGTTCTCTTTTTTTCTCTCGCGAAAAAAGACGATGAAAATAGTCAAGGATTTGATGCTGGCCTGACATTGGCAGCGACATGTGTATATCCAGTGGCTTTCTGATGAACGCTGGAATAATGATGAACTCCGTGAATTATTGCAGGTAAAAGCCTCTGATTTTGAAGTTGTGAAATTTAATAACTGATCTGCTAATTTGAATCACCTGGTATAGTGAATATAATCATTAAGATGATTGATCGTCTCCTGCTGCAAAAGGATGGTTTGTTTAACCACATCACTGATTGAGATGATCCCAACAAGCTGATCATTTTCAAAAACCGGGAGATAACGGATATTCTTGTCCGTCATTAATTGCATACAATGTTCTATTGTATCACCGGGTTTCAACGATGGCAGATCGGTGCTCATGATCTCAGCAACCCTGGTATCGTGTGAATTTTTCCCCTCAGTATTACCTTGCGTGAATAATCCCTTTCGGTCATAATGCCCAGGTACTCGCCCCCGTGCATGATGAGCACAGAGCCAATATTTTTTCCGCCATAATTTGAAGGGCGTCAATTACAGGAGTATCAGGGGGTACAGCGATCGCTGAGATACCTTTCCGGCCGATAATATCGGAGACATGATTCATGGCAACGCAATTTGTTTCGTTGTTAATTTAAGAAAAAGATAGACCACTGGCAAAAAACATTTTTATCGCTATCTTGTACACTTGTTCATGGATCAGAAACCCGCAACTATCAAGGAGATTGCCAGGCGATTAGAGGTATCGGTCTCAACGGTATCCAGGGCTCTCCATAACCACCCGAGTATTGGGCTACGCACAAAATTACAGGTAAGGAAACTGGCCGCAGAACTTCATTACGAACCCAACCAGGCAGCTATTTCATTCCAAAAAGGTAAGACATTTACCATTGGCGTCATTCTCCCTAACCTGGGTGAAGAATTTTTTCGATGGCCATTGATAGTATCGAAGACACCGCGTCAAAGAATAACTATACCGTATTGATCGGCCAATCGCGTGATGACACAGAAAGAGAAAAGAAGATAATTGAATCAATGCGTAAGCACAGGGTGGATGGCATCTTAATTTCCATTTCAAAAAATACTATCAACTTTGAACATTTTGATGAGCTGAAAAAATATAAGATCCCTGTTGTTTTTCGATCGTGTGCCGGATGCGGGTGATTTTTATAAAGTGTCCTGCACTCTCAAACAAAGTTCCATTGACATGACGGACTGGTTGATCAATGAGGGGCATAAACGAATTGGATTTATCAAAGGACCGGGCAGCATGCCTTCGTCGGATGAACGTTTACAGGGATATATCCAGGGGCTGGCCAAAAACAATATCAAAGTAGATAAGAATTTGATCGTAGAGACCGATCTTACCAGATCACAGAATGAAAGTGCAATCAAAAAATTACTTACACTAAAGAGGTACCTTCTGCCGTGATCACCTTTAATGACTATGTAGCCCTTGATGCAATGAAGTTTACAAAAAACGAAGGTTTTAAGATCAATAAAGATATTTATTTCGCAAGCTATGCAAACCTTCCGGTCACCAACTATCTTGATGATCCTCCTATTGCTTCCGTTGAGCAGTTCCCGCATCAGCAGGCGGAAAAAGCAACTAAAATTTTATTTGACCTGATTGAATCAAAGGATTCAGTTCAGCCTGTTGACAATAAAATTGTATTAGAGGGAAAATTAGTGTTGCATCAAAAAGAAATGACCATTTAAAATTCGGGGCGAGGTGCTTGCAAAATCAGAGTAGCGTTTTTCAGCCGAAAAACTAATTGATGCGGACAATCTTCTTTGAGCTGAAGTCCTCCGTAACGCGATGAATCAGCAATTTTTTGAATAATTATATCTGACATTCGTGGAATAAATTGTATGATCTATAAACTGCTTCAAACGGATGTTGATTACGTTTATCTTTTCCTGAGGGTTGTAGCGGGGATAATTATATTTCCCTATGGCATGCAAAAAGCTTTTCGGTTGGTTTGACAATTTTGGCGGGGCGTGGGTATCAAAGAAACGCTAACGCAGCTGAGGTCAAAAAATCCCAGCGGTGGTGGCCTGGTTGGTTATCGTCGGGCAGTCCATGGGAAGTATTGCTTTGATACTTGGATCTTTTGGAAGAATTGCGGCAGGTGCCAATTTGCATCATTTTTGCCGGTGCTCTCATTCTTCATGCGGCAGACGGATGGACAATGAATTGGTCAGGAAAAAAGAAAGGTGAAGGCATTGAGTATTTTGTAATGCTTCTTTCTATATTGATAGTTATTGCTATAAAAGGAAGCGGAGCTTTATCAATTGACCGTTGGTTATTATCAAAGATATAATGGAAGCTGGTTGCACACCTGATGAGTCGACCTTGTTGCACCTGGATGTTTCGATCAGAGGTGAACTCCAAAATTTTTCATTTTATTTAATCTTCTTCAATATGATCAGGATTTTGAGCCGGTGATATTTTTCTATTTGATTTTTATTATTGTTAGTCCTGCACCAATGGCTTGATGCGCGTACCAATCAACTCAATGGCTTGCATCAATTTTTCATGCGGCACCTCGGCAGTATCCATTTGGAAAGTAAGCCTGGTAATACCACCAGTGCATTGGCATGGCGCAAAATCTTTGCCGCTACTTCGTCAACGCTGCCAACAAGCAACGCGCCTTCTGGTCCTATCTGAGCCTCGAACCTGCTTCTTGTCATGGGCGGCCAGCCACGTTCCTTGCCAACTTTGGTCATAGCCTCAGCATAACCCGGATAAAATTCATCCAATGCCTGTTGGGTTGTGTTTGCCACATAGCCTAACGAATGCATTCCTACTTTCAATTGGTCGGGACGATGCCCCGCTTTTTTCCTGCCTCGCGGTAAAGATCTACCAATGGGCGAAAGCGATGTGTTTCACCGCCTATGATAGCGACCATGAGCGGTAGCCCGAGGGTACCGGCCCGAATGAACGATTCTGGTGTACCACCTACGCCCAACCAGATAGGTATCGGATCCTGCAATGGTCTTGGATATACAGGCAGGTTCTTAAGGGCAGGACGGAATTTGCCTGACCAGGTAATAAACTCGTTCTCACGAATTTTGAGCAGGAGGTCAAGCTTTTCAGCAAACAGATCATCATAATCCTGCAGGTCATAACCAAACAGCGGAAAAGCTTCTATGGAAGAACCACGCCCAACCACCATTTCTGCCCGTCCACGGGAGATCAGATCGAGTGTTGCAAAACTTTGAAACACTCTTACCGGGTCGGCTGCACTAAGCACCATAACCGCACTTGTAAGCCGGATACGTTTTGTCCGGGCAGCGGCCGCACGCCAAAATAAGGGTCGGCGCAGAATCAAGAAAACCCTTCCGATGATGCTCTCCAATTCCAAATACATCGAGACCCATCTTGTCCGCATATACAATTCTGTCAAGCAATTGTGCCATCGCATCGACATCATTTATCGCTTTGCTGTTATTGGCACCAAACATGGCCGCGAAACTATCTACACCAATTTCCATATTATATGTATAAAGTATGTTCTTTGCCTTTGTCGTTCAACCTGACGGCGTATTGACTGAACAAAAGATTAGTTGTCAGTAATAAAAGTCACGACAAAATTATTTTAAGTTCAAGTTACTTCGTCTAAGATTGTTTTGTCAATCGCACCTCACAGCTGATCAAAAATCGTCACTTACCAAACTCCATATGTTTCTAAAGCCGCGTTCCAATTCAATCCCCCAATCTTTGCGCTTTATTTTTCCGTTGACATTGAAAACTGCTTTATGATTTCCCCATGGATCTTTTAGAGGGAGTACGAAGGTGCATCAATGGAAAGACATGAAACGATGATAAATGGCAAAAAAACTATTGATAGATATCAATGGAAGCAGCGGGCAACAAACTGATGCCGGCTAAGCTTAGACGGAATGATTCCTGACAAGGGGAAGATGAATGGTTGCTTTAAGTTTGTACAACGCGGGTATAGTCAAAAGAAGCGCTGGCAAAAGAACCATACATGTTCCATTAATAAGCATCATATTATTTATACCGATGACATCCGCACTTCTCCCAACGAGATAAGATGCTACCGGCTGTAATCCTAAAATGATCATCAGGAATGTACTAATGATTCTTGCGCGCATGTGCACAGGTGTAAGTTCCTGAGCTAACGCGATAGAAAGCGTGAGAACGTTTGCTGCACCAAGGCTTGCCATGAATTGGCAAACCATGGACAATGACAGGCTCGTTGAAAAAGAAAATGCGATGTACCAGGATCCTGCCCAGATCAAAGCGCAGCCAATTGCAATGCATGCTCTTTTGATTCGTTGAACAAACGGTAGAACAATAACTATTCCTGCCAGTGCGCCTGCACCTGCTGAGCCAATTAGTTGTCCAAGAGTATTGGCATCCCCTTCAATACGACAGTTGAGTAGGCGGGTAACAATTGAAGAATTGACAACCCGAAAAAAGTTTGTATGGCTGCAAAAAGAATAATTAAACGAAGCAATTTTTGACTTCGAAAGAAGAGCAACCCCTCTTTGAATTGTTTTAACCCACCGCCTTTCAGCTTTTTAGTGTCCTGTTTTGACCGAATGACCAAAATACAAATAATGGATATGATAACACTGAACCCGTTATACCAGAATGCAGGAGCAAGGCCGATTGTCGCAATCAACCATCCCGCAATGGCGGGACCGACAAGCCTGGTTAGCTGATTGATAATATTATTTAAAGCAATCGCTTTCCTGATATTACCAGATCCTGCAATATCGCCTATAAATGCCTGCTCCGCAGTTACGTTGAAAGCTGTTACAATACCTAATAAAAAGCAAGAATGTATACATGAATTAATACAAGACGATCAGTTTGGATAAGGAACGCTAAAATAAATGCAAACAACATGGTAAGAATCTGAGTAAAAAGCAAAATCTTTCTCCGGTCATATTTGTCAGAAAATATTCCTACCCAGGGACCAAAAATAAAAAGGAATTTGGGACAAGAAAGCAACGATACCCAGAGCGGTTGCCTTATGGGTCATTTCCCAAACCACCCAGGCCTGGGCGGTCTGTTGCATCCAATCTCCAAGAAGATTTACTGTTTGACCTAACATATAAACCCGGATATTCCGGATTCTTAACGGTGAAAAATTTCCACCAATTGTTTGCAACTGCATAAAAATCTTCCAATTGCTCTTATTTTCATGTCCCCTTCTTTACAGAATTAACTACTAATAGAAATTCAAAACATGAATAACCAAATATAGGCAAGATCATTTTTAACCATTCTGCATTTTTACAATAGTTGCATTTATTGATTGATCTTTCAAAAATTGTAAATTGAATTCCCTCATCGAGTTTCAGTTTCTTGTATAGAATTAAAAATTGTATCAAATTGTTTCCGAATTAAAATATTTTATTTGCTGAAACGTATCCTTAAAAGAATATGAACTTCAAATATCATCCATGGTCATTTTTCTCTCAATCATCGTTCTCCTGGTCTTAAGCATATGGATTTTTATGCGGCTACCGCAATTTCGGAAAATTGCCTTCCGGCGAAAGGCTGGAGCGCATAAAGAAATCACCCCATTATAAAGAAGGACAATTTCAGAATATACATTTTACGCCGAATCTTGTTGAAGGAGTCAGCATGTTCACCGTAATGAGACAATTTCTTTTCCGGTAAAAACAAAAATAGGAAGCCACCCGGCGTTGTGCCTTCAAAGGGAAAACCGACCTATTAAATTTAGATCCTTATAAGAATTGCCTGGTTTGGTTTTGGGCATTCATCTTATTTTATCCAGGTTGATGGAAAGAAGATATTAGTTGACCCGGTTTTTAGTGGTAACGCTTCTCCTCTTCCATCCACGACAAAAGTTACCCTGGAAGTGATGTTTATACAACAGATGATCTTCCTGAGATAGACTATTTGTTTATAACGCACGACCATTGGGATCATTTGGATTATAAAACTGTAGTGAAACTTAAATCAAAGATTAGGCAGGTGATCGCAAGTCTTGGCTACGGCTGCGCATTTAGAATTTTGGAATTATGACAAAAAAATGATCCTTGAGAAAGATTGGAATCAGGAGGTAATTTTAGATAATGGCTTCATAATAAATACTACGTCAGCCAGACATTTTTCGGGAAGAACATTTAAAGAAATCGATCTCTTTGGCTGTCATTTATTTTGCAAACCCCATCTACAAAACTGTTTTTGGGTGGGGACAGCGGCTACGACACCCATTTTGCTGAAATAGGAAATAAATATGGCCCTTTTGACCTTGCCATTTTAGAATGTGGCCAGTACAGTGTGTATTGGAAGTACATACATATGATGCCTGGAAGAGACGGTGCAGGCAGGTCTCGATTTAAGAGCAAAGAAAATAATTACCGGTGCATTGGGCAAAATTTTCTTTATCACTAAATGACTGGGATGATTCTATCAAAAGGGTTACCGCTGAAGCATCGAAAAAGAATATGCCTTTAATTCATCCAATGATTGGAGAAGAGGTGGATTTAAATGGCCCAATGAAATTTTCAAGATGGTGGGAGAACATCAATTTGATGTAAAGTAGTAATCGCGATCTTTTTGACCAAGCCCGCCTACGCTAAGCTTCGGCGACCGGAGGCGGGCTTAGTGCCAAGTTGTCGGAACCAGTTTATTGAAGATTCGGAAAGAATTATAAGCTTTATGGAATATTATGAGAGACCCCATAATGACACAAATACACATTGCGGGCACAAAGGAAACCTTCCGAACCTTTTTGTAGAAGATTTATTGAAAATCAATGACTTTTTAATAAAAAGCCTTCAGTAATTCCTCCTCGCGTAGACAAAATTAAATAAATCTGTATCATAAATTGATAACTTCGGTTCGCCAGCCACAAAGGTTCCCAAATCACGTCGATAAGGTTGTATTTGTGAAGCTGTTTTTTGGTGATTTCGTAATTACAGTTGTTAGCGACAAGTTTCCTATCTGCACAATCCTAACATCACAACATTTCGCTGGTCTTTTAAACAAAGCAAATTAGGCCTTTTAAACAAAGTCAAAGGATTCATTCGCTCTCTAATTTTGTTCCAACAAAAACAAATTAAATATGGGACAAAATAATTATCAGGGAGCGTTACAGAAGCCAATAGGTTCTGGATTTAATGCAACATCAACAGCAAGTGATGTAATCAAAGGTATTGACCTTACAGGAAAAATCGCAATCGTAACAGGTGGTAATGCAGGCATCGGTTTGGAAACCACCAAAATACTTGCAGCCGCCGGAGCTACAGTAATTGTGCCTGCGCGAGATACTGAAAAAGCAAAAAAATATCTGCAGGCCATTGCCAATGTGGAGTTGGAAACAATGGATCTTAATGAATCACAGAATCCATCGATGCATTTGCGGAAAAATTTGCTGGCATCAGGCAGGCCGCTTCATTTGCTCATCAACAATGCGGGTATTATGTGGGTGCCGTTGCGCAGGAGACAGTCGTGGTATTGAATCTCAATTAGCCACTAATTACCTAGGCACAGTTTCAGCTTACAGCAAGGTTGTGGCCTCCGCCTGAAAATGGCTAATGGTGCAAGGGTGATAAACGTATCTTCTTATGGGCACCAGATGGCATCATTCGATTTCGATGATCCCAACTTTCTGCATCAGGAATATGCAGACCTTACAAGGTTACGGGCAGTCAAAAACAGCCAGTAATTTATTTGCCACTTGAGTTGGACAGTCGGGGCCAAGCGTTCAATGTGAGGGCTTATTCATGTACACCTGGCGCTATCAATGGGACCGATTTGAGCAGGGAAGCACCCTTGGAATTGTTTCAACAAATGGGTTTCTGTGATGCGGAAGGTAATATTCTGCCAGAAGTAGCAGCTACGCTAAAGACAATTCCCCAGGGTGCAGCTACAACTGTTTGGTGCGCTACCAGTCCAATGCTCAACAATATCGGCGGCGTATTATTGCGAAGATGCACGAATGTTGCTGAATTGGTTCGTGTAAATACCGAGGACATGAAGATAGATGACACTTCAAAATTGTGTGAGGTGTACAACAGTATTCACTGGATGAGGCAAATGCCAAAGCGATTTGTGGAAATTGACTGAAGCAAATGACTAGGCATAGACATTTCACGCAATTGATCTTCATACAGGACTAAGTATGCAGACAATTTCTATTTTTGCGCTAATAATATTCATTGACAAGAGAAGGTTTTTAAAAGGTTGAATACTAATTAATATAGTGATATGGAATATAAGGCAACACTATATAACTGACGACATTAAGCTGTCCTGTTACGAGGATAAGTTTTTAAAGTCAGACATAATGTTCGAACATCATATGCTTATATGGTTCATTTCCGGTGAAACAAAGATTGTGCAGGCTGAAGGTACCTATATGGTTTACAGCAGGCGATATTTTTTAATTCCCAGGGAACCAACTGGCTACGATTATCAATTATCCAAAGATGGAGTTGCCACATAAAACTGTTGGCAATGCACTTATCTCACCACGAGGTTAAGAGATTTCTATGCTGATCTGAATGCAAAGCCAAAAGCATCACTTTCCCAAAAAATCCGTTGCTTCAACAATCATCCGTTACTGGAAAGCTGTCATGGCTTCATTGATTCCATTATTTTGAGATGAAAGACCTTCCGGAAAACATCGCATCGCTTGAAGATTACAGAAGCAATCACTATTCTCAGGGCAATTGATAAGGAAATAGATGACGTATTGGCAAGCTTTGAAGAGCCTGGCAAAATTGAGTCTGACCAGCTATATGGAAAAGAATTTTAATGTTCAATATGCCAATGGAAAAATTTGGTTACTCTGACAGGAAGAAGCCTCACCACTTTCAAGCGTGACTTTAAGAAGATTTTCAATACCACTCCCCAAAGATGGCTCACCCAAAGCGGCTTGAGTTAGCACACTACCGAGTTTGTTGAAAAAATAAAAAACCAATTGATGTTTGTTACGAAGTGGGGTTCGAAAACCTGTCACATTTTTCCTATGCCTTTAAATGGCTGGCCGCCACGACAATTGCTTTAAAGGAACAGAGTCCGCCAATAATAGTTGATGGTTTTGCGTTTAAAATTGAACTATTTAAACAAAAACAAATAAGGTCTTTTAACCATCAAAAGGGTGAATCGTTTAGATTTGTTTATCAAACAAATTGAAATGTTTGTGTAATCATCAGAAGAGGTTAACTCAGATGGGGATGTTCTGAAGCGGATTGTTGTTTATTCCCGATATCAGTGGGTTTACCGCGTTGAATTCAATTCTACGAATGTTTTAACCGGAAAGCAAATTGTATATAAATTGCTCTCGCAGCCCGGTGATCAGTCTGGCCAGGCTTCAAATTAAGTATATCAGGAGTTGAGAGGTGATGCCAAAGTTTTGTTTTATCGTTATGGTTCGGCACCGTCCTTGTGTGAACTTGCACCAATTATGAAATAATGGTGGCTTACTTTTGAAAAGCTCATAAAAACGCGTCAGGAATTACAAAACAGTTTTCTACAACCGTTGGACCTTTCGCTAAATTATTATTATGGTCCATTGACAGAATGAATGAGTCCCGGTTTAAATTATATGGTGAAGTGGTGGTAGAAAAGCTCACCGTTTACTGAATTCTATTGGGTGACAGCTATCTCTTGCTGACGGGCGCTCTTTATTGACCATAACCAACCCAACAAAGGTGACGATATTGATTGCTGCAATATGGTATCCGCTCAAACAAACTTTGTGAAGTATATGGTTCCTTAAGAAATATTTGCTTTACCTATTTTGGTTAGTGAAGCAAAAGCATTGAAACAAGTTGGCAAGCATAGCGCGAAGCCCATAGAAAGCCCACCTGTACGCTAGAAACTTCGGCGGGCGAGGAAAAAAGAGAGGATTCGAACCCTCGGTACAGTTGCCCGTAACTTGGTTTCGAGACCGTTATTCGACCTCTGTCTTTCTTTCAATTAAAAATAAATATATTCTTCTCCACTTAACTGAATACCCCTGTTTTTCAGCGAATTTTTATTTTGGCGTTTGCGTATTGTATATTCGAGCAGATTATAGTTTGCTACAATATAATGTTGCGAAAATCAATTGTCAAAAATTATCGAGGGACGAAGCGTCTTCAGTTTCGTCAGTGAATTTACCATATTAAAATTATTTTCAAAAATATAAGCTGAGAGGCATTGTGAAATTTTGAAGGACCATGCTTGTCAGTCTTTTTAATAAGGGGCTTTGCTGGAAAGAGAGCCAGGGTATGCACAGATATCTATTTTATAAGGAAGGGGGTGGCGAGGAGTTGTTAAGGAAGAAGATATCACCACCTGGATCACAGCAGAAGGTGAAATGGTGCCTCCGATCCTGAGTTTTTTGAAGAAAGGATCACTCCATAAGCATTACGAGCCATCGAGGGACTGCAGAGATCTTCAACCCCTGTACACTTATTGATATGCAAAGCTGTATGAACAATTCCCTGAATTTAATATTGTAAGCGGAAATTGCTCCAGCCGTATTACAGCGATGCTGAAGGGAAGAGCATTTGTGCGACTCACCAATGCAAACCCGGTATAAACAATAGCAATGCAGCT